>ENA-OPTB01002436-OPTB01002436.1-human-gut-metagenome-genome-assembly--contig:-NODE-2436-length-11921-cov-4.794455_pt1 | contig 11921 bp, 8 predicted proteins | sample MGYA00241810_ERZ501911 | MGnify/ENA primary metagenome ERZ501911 (study PRJEB25962, sample SAMEA2042304) | human gut metagenome | biome: human gut; feature: human-associated habitat; material: faeces... | reverse complement strand
CAACACTGGTTGCTGCATTCGGTTTGATAGCAGGATTTAATGTGTATAACTCTCAGAAATCGGATGTGATGATGCCTGATTTAGTATTAGCCGATATCGAGGCTAAAGCAAATACAATTGGATGTGAAACTTCTTATGGAAGTGTTCTTTATTATTGCATTGATTGGAGTGTTGTAACCATTTGCACCTGTGGAACAAGTCATCCGCAACATGCAAAAAGTTACTGTCCGGATAAATTGTGCCAATAAATAATGTAAAACATAGCCTGAACCTCATGCAATAACATGATATTCAGACTCTATACTTATGATATATTATGGATAAAAAGAATTATTTCATATTGTTTGTTGTCGGCATATTAGTGTTTTCTTGTTCTTCTCCCCAAAAAACGGAACCATTATTTGAACAACAAAAAGAGTTAACATTTAACACATTAAATGTTGATGAACTTTTTTTAAAGCCTTTGTGTATTGAAGTCTTTGATTCTTTACTATTAGTGTGTGACCCCACAGATGAAGGTATTTATACAGTATTGAATTTGGAAACAAAGAGTATAGTCTGTAAAGGAGGAAGTACCGGGACAGGTCCTAATGACTTAATATCTTCTTGCATTATTGATAAGATAGATAATCACCGATTTCAGGTTATAGATGTATCAAATAGAAAAACTCTTTTATTTGATATTTGGGACATAGTAAAGACCGGCAAATTTATTCCTTATGATAATATTTCGTTTGAAAGGATTAGCGATAATAAAGAAAATAGCATACAATTATTATATCAAATCAATGATTCCACATGTGTAGGATTAGGTCCAATAAATGGCGCAAAATATTTACTTCACGGAAATAAAGAGAATAAATATATAGGAGAATACCCCGAGCAGTCAGCAACTCAGGTCAATCCTTATTGGATACACCAAGGCATATTGCACATAAATAGAGAGCAAAAAATGTTCCTTTACCATAGTCCATTTGGATATTACTGTGAATTAATGTCATTTAACAATGGTCAAATTAATCCTTTGTTTACAGACTTTAAGCCGCATTCGTATAAAGTTGACAATAATGAATGCTTAATAACACCAGAAACACCATGTGGAATTAATAATGCGGAAATAGTAAAAGATGGTGTATTTTTATTATATTCAGGACAAACAATGAAAGACTCACCCAAAATGGCTTTTTATTGTGAAAAAATATTATTCATAAATTTATCAGGAGAGCATAAAATTGAATATAAATTAGACAGAATGGCATCTATGATGGCTATTGACGAGCTTAAACACAAAATATATGTTATATCAGTGAATCCACAAACATACGAATTAGAATTAGGATATTATAAATATTGAAATCATGGGAAATCTATATTTATTATTAGTCGCATTTTTATTACTATGCGCATCATGTAAAAATACAAAAACAGACAACAACGATATTGCAGAGAAAATCTGTTTGAATTTTATAGAGAAAGATAAGAATTTGATAATACCCGATTCTTTAACAAATTTAGTAGATGGAACTTTGTTCAATACTAATAATACATGTGATTCAGGTATTATGTTGATACATACTTTAGATATAACTTGTGGTGGTTGTGTAAAAGCGTTAGATAATCTATCTGAATATTTTGTAAAATTAGACAAAAATCATAATATAAGAACTATAATTATAGCATCTAGTTCATATATGGAAAATGAAGTTGAAAAATATCTTTTCAATTATCCTTACCCAATATTATTAGATCGTTCTGAGATCTTTAAGATAAGAAACAAAATAATTCGTGATGACATTTTATGTTCTTTCTTAATTGAGAACTCTAAAGTTTTAAAGGTTGGAGACTTAAAAGACCAGACATTCAGAGAGGAGCTAATAGATTACATTTCAAAGAAAAATCATGAGAATAAGAAAGAATAAAAAGAAATTTTAGTTGTAACATTTACAAACGCAGCAGCATCTGAAATGAGAGAGAGAATTTTAGATGCTATTTATAAAAGACTTGAAGATGAGCCAGAAAATGCTCATCTTCAACGACAAATAAATTTATTAAACAAGGCAAGTATTAGTACAATACATGCCTTTTGTTTAGATGTAATAAGAAATAATTTCTTCGAAATAGATACTTCAGCGAACTTTAGAGTAGGTGATACAACTGAGATAGAACTTATTAAGCAAGAGATTTTAGAAGATTTATTCGAGGAAAAGTACGAAGAAGAAGAAAGTGAATTTTTAAATCTAATAGAAATGTATACTAACTATAGAAGTGACGATAAGTTAAAAGAAATGGTTTTAGATATATATAAATTTATTCAAAGTACTCCTTTTCCAGAAAAATGGCTAAAAAATGCAGTTGAAAAATTTAACTATTCAACAGATGTAGATTTTGCTAAAACAGATTGGGGCAAAATTATTTTAAAAGAATTATTTTCACAGATAGAGGAATGTATATTAAAATTAGAAAAAATACATAGAGAAACAGCTAAATTTTGGGAATTAGATAAATTTACGGTAGTGTTGAACCAAGATATAGAAAACCTAAGATCTTTGATAAATAATAATTTGCGTTGGGATGAAGTATTTTATTTAATTAATGATTTTACTTGGAAAAAGTGGCCTGTAGATAAAAAAGTTACAATTGACTTAAAAAATGAAGCAAAAGAAATAAGAGATTCTGTAAAGAAACAATTTACTAAAATTGTATCAAAAGTTATGATATATAGTTCAAAAGAGGCAAATGAAGATATAAATAAAATGTATCAAACTTTGCAAAATTTATCAAATTTAGTACTAGAGTTTACAGAAAAATTTAAACAAGCTAAACGAGAAAAAAATATAATAGACTTTAATGATATAGAGCATATGGCATTAGATATATTAGTTAATAAAGAAAATACAATAGAAAAAACAAAAGTTGCAAAAGATTATATGCAGAAATTTGAGGAAATAGATATAGATGAGTACCAAGACAGTAACTTAGTTCAAGAATATATATTAAGTAGCATTTCTAGAGGTAATAATATTTTTATGGTTGGAGATGTTAAACAAAGTATATATAGATTTAGACAGGCAAGACCAGAACTTTTTATAGAAAAGTATAATAAATATAAATTAGAAGAACGAGATATAAAAACTGGAGAAAAAATACAATTATTTAAGAATTTTAGAAGTAGAAAAAATATATTAGATATAACAAATAACATATTTAAAAACATTATGAGTCAAGAAATTGGCGAAATTGATTATACAGAAAATGAATACTTAAATTATGGAGCAAGCTATCCAGAAAGAAAAGAAAAATCTGAAATATATGTTATAAATTTAAACGAAGAAAATGCAGAAGATTATGAAGAAATTTATAATGAAGAAGATAATACAAATGAAAGAATAGAAGATGTTGTTTTAGAAGCAAAATTTGTTTCAAAAAAAGTAAAAGAACTATTAGAAAGTGGTATAGAAGTTTATGATAAAAAACAAGGTCAAAGAAAGATTTCTTATAGAGATATTGCCATTTTATTAAGGTCAACTTCAACTACTGCACCAATATACGAAAAAGAATTGAGTGAGCTAGAATTACCGGTATTTAGCGATTCTTCTAGTACATATTTAGAGTCAATAGAAATAGAAACAATGATGTCTTTATTGAAAATTATAGATAATCCAATGCAAGATATACCATTAGTAACAGTTTTAAGGTCTACAATAGGTGGATTTACAGATAATGATTTAATAGAGATAAGACTTGCAGATAAAAAGTGCAGTTTTTATGAGGCAATGTTAAAGTCTAGAATAAAAGTTGATGATGACATAAAAGCAAAAATAACAAAACTTCTAAATAATTTAGAAAAATGGAGAAAAGAAGTAGAGTATTTAAGCTTAGATGAACTGATATGGCAAATTTATTTAGATACAGGTTATTATCATTTTGTAAGTCTTATGCCAAATGGAAATGTAAGACAAGCTAATTTAAAGATTTTATTTGAAAAAGCTAGAGAATTTGAAAATACAAATTTTAGTGGTTTATTTAATTTTATAAATTTTATAGATAGATTAAAAAGTAGTGGAGGAGACTTATCTAGTGCAAAATTAATTGGAGAAAATGAAGATGTTATTAGAATTATGAGTATCCATAAAAGCAAGGGACTAGAGTTTCCTATTGTATTTTTGTGCAATACTGGTAAAAAATTTAATATGAAAGACTTAAATGAAAATATAATTTTACATCAAGAATTAGGAATTGGACCTAAATTTATAGATACAGAAAAACGAATAGAATACAATACCTTAGCAAAAGAGGCACTAAAAATAAAAGCACAAAAAGAAATCATTTCTGAAGAAGAAAGAGTATTATATGTTGGACTAACAAGAGCAAAAGAGAAACTTATAATAACTGGAATAAGCAAAGATTTAAAAAAAGACTTAGAGAAAAAGAAAGAATTATTAAGTACATATGGAAATAAAATAAAAAGCAATTTAGTAGAAAAATATAAATCATATTTAGACTGGATTGAATTAGTGTACTTAAATGAAGATTTAAACGAATTATTGGATTTTAATGAAGTAAATAAAAAAGAAATTTTAAAAGATTTAAAAGAAGAAAATAAAAAAGAAAAAAATATACTAAAAGAAATTAATAATATGGCAACAGAAGAATATTCAAAAGAAAAAATCGAGGAATTATCTAAAGAATTAGAATGGAAATATAAATATAAAGATTCAACTGTACTTCCTACTAAAACATCTGTAAGCAGATTGAAAGAAGAAAGCCAAGAAATATTGAAGAATAAAATAGAAGAGAAAAACTTAGAAGAAGATGGAGAAACGAAGTTAAAAGAAAATGAAGAAGTAAAGTTAGAAGAATTAAAAAATAATCAATTTGGTGAAATAAATAAATCTATAAAAAAATTAAAGATAGAAGAAACGAAGTTATTTGAAGATTTAGAAAATAATGTTTCAATAACTTTAGATAAACCAAAATTTTTAAAGGATAATAAAATTACAAAAGCACAAATTGGTACATTAATTCATATGTGCATACAAAAATTAGATGAAAATAAATGCTATACAATAAGAGATATTCAAAATTTTGTAAATGAACTAGTTGTAAAAGAAATAATAACAGAAAAGGAATCAAATAATATAGACATAAATTTACTATATAAATATACAAAGTCGAAAATATTTGAAGACTTAAGAAAAGCAAAAAAAGTATACAAAGAACAAGCTTTTTATATTAATATACCAGCAACAGAAATTTATAATAATATTAATTCTAATGATAATATTTTAGTTCAAGGTGTTATAGATTTATATTTTATAGATGAAAATGAAAATATTATATTAGTAGATTACAAAACAGATTATGTTGCAAATGGAAAAGAGCAAGATGTAGTGAATAAATATAGAAAGCAAATAGAAATATACAAAAGGGCATTAGAAGAAGCAACAGGTAATAAGGTATTTAAATCATATTTATGTTTGGCTAATAGAGATTGGAATTGTTATGAAGTAAAATAGAATATAAAAATAGTAGAGGAGGTATTAATATGAACACTAAATACATTTTTGTAACAGGAGGAGTTGTATCAGGGTTAGGAAAAGGAATAACGGCAGCATCATTAGGAAGGTTATTAAAAAATAGAGGATATAGAGTGGTAAATCAAAAGTTTGATCCATATATAAATGTAGACCCTGGAACAATGAGTCCATATGAACATGGAGAAGTATATGTAACAGAAGATGGTGCAGAAACAGACTTAGATTTGGGACATTATGAAAGATTCACAGATGTTAATTTACATGGCAACTCGAGTGTAACAACAGGGAAAATTTATTCAGAAGTAATAAGGAAAGAAAGACATGGAGAATATTTAGGAAAAACAGTTCAAGTAATACCTCACATAACAAACGAAATAAAAAATAGCATATATAAATTTGAGAAAGACAATATAGATGTTGTAATAACAGAAATTGGGGGAACAGTAGGAGATATCGAAAGTTTACCTTTTATGGAAGCAATAAGACAAATTGGATTGGAAAAATTACCAGAAGATGTTGCATATATACATGTTACATTATTACCACATATTTTTGGAACAAATGAATTAAAATCAAAGCCAACACAACACTCGGTAAAAGAATTACAATCTATTGGAATAAAACCAGATATTTTAGTATGTAGAACAGAACTTCCAATACCAAGCTCTATGAAAGAAAAAATAGCAATGTTTTGTAATGTTAGAAGCGAAAATGTAATAGAAAATAGTAATGCAAGTATTTTATATGAAGTTCCTTTAATATTAGAAAAAAATGGGTTAGCAGTACAAGTTTGTAAACACTTACACTTAGATAATGTAGAACCTAATAATAAAGAGTGGGAAAGTTTAATAAGAAAAATTAAAAATATAAAAGGTGAGGCTGTAAGAATTGCAATTGTAGGAAAATATGTAAAATTGGAAGATGCGTATTTATCTGTAGTTGAGAGTATAAAACATGGTGGATTTGCAAATGGAGTACCTGTAGAAATAAAATTTGTAGACTCAGAAAAAGTATGTAAAGAAAATATACAAGACCTATTTTCAGACTGCAACGGGATTGTAGTACCTGGAGGCTTTGGAGCAAGAGGAATAGAAGGAAAAATAGAAACAATTAAATATGCAAGAGAAAATAATATACCTTTTTTAGGAATTTGTCTTGGAATGCAAATGGCAGTAATAGAAGCGGCAAGAAATTTACTAAATTTAAAAGATGCAAATTCAACAGAATTTGATAAAAACTGCAAAAATCCTGTTATACATATAATGGAAGAGCAAAAGAAGGTTACGAATAAAGGAGGAACGATGAGACTTGGAAATTATACATGTATAACAAAGGAGAATTCACTAGCAAGAAAATTATATGGAAAAGAAGAAATTATTGAAAGACATAGACACAGGTATGAATATAACAACGAGTATAAGGAAAGACTAGAAAAAGTAGGATTAATTTGTTCTGGTATGTCACCAGATGGAAATTTAGTAGAAATGGTAGAAATAAAAAATCATCCCTATTTTATTGCAAGCCAATTTCATCCAGAATTTACATCAAGACCAGATAAACCTCAACCTCTATTTGCAGGGTTAATAAAAGCTGCAAAAGAATACAAAATGAATAAATAAAATTTATGTCGATAAAATTAACAAATGTACAAAATATTAATAGAGATGTTACATTTTGAAAATAATTTTATGAATAAAATTAAAAATATCTTGTTTTCTTCTTGATATTTTTACTAGATTATTGTATCATATAATAAGTTAAAATGTACTTACGCAAATTAAGAAAGGAGTACTTACATGAAGAAAATAGTAGTTAGTATCATTGCAATATTTGTAATAATAAGTATAGTTATGATTCCGGTTTATGCAACCAATGTAAGTCAGGAAAATTCAATAGAATCAACATCAACAACAAATTTAGTTGAGTTAAAAGACAAAGCATTGAATACATTAAAAGATTACCAAGTAGCCTACGGAAATGATACATACGGCTTTGTTGCATATGTATTAAATATAGTTAGAATATATAGTATTCCACTTGGATTTTTAGGAATTGTAGTTGCTGCAATTCATAGATATGTATTAGGAATAAGAAAACTAGACACACAAGAAAAAGGATTTGGCGTAATGATAGGAATTATTACTGTCATGGTTATATGCCAAGTGTTACCATTAATTTTTGCTATCGTAGTAAGAGGTTGGAGGGGATAAACTAATGAAGGTATTGTTTGCAGTAAACAATGAGCATATATCAGATTCAATTATAAAAAAGTATCAGCAAGATTATAGAGAATTAATTTCTAGTAAAAATGTTTACTATTTTAATGCACTTTTAAAAGAATTACAAGAAGATAAATCATATGATAGAATCGTTATTGGAGAAGATTTAGAAATGTTCTCCAATAACAATTATGATGTAATGGACAAATTTATTTTTGATAAATTAGATAAAATAAGTGATGAGGCATCAAATGCTTCTGGAAAAGATATACCAATAATTTTAATTTGTACAGACAGAAGAAGTAAGTCAGACCCTATTTTAGTAAAACTATTTAGTATTGGAATTTATAGTGCATTATTAGGTCAAGACAGAACAATAACAAATGTATGTAAATTAATAAATATTCCACGTTCTAAAAAAGAAGCTAAAATTTATTATAGAATAGATTCAGATGAGGCAGATTATAAAGCAGAAAATGAAAATGATGTTAGTGAAGTAGAAATACAGAATATTTTAATGCATTATAAAAGACTTGGAAAAAATGAAGAAAAATATGTAGATAGTTTTAATAGTATTGCATCACAATACACGGATGCACAGCTAAAAGTAATAGCTAAATTTTTACCACTAAATGTAAAAGCTGTATTAGAAGCAGAGTGTCCTAAATACCAAGAAGTTATGATGGGTGGGCCTGCAAAAGTTATATCTGCACCTCAACCAAAAGACTCAAAAGTAAAATACAAAGATTCTGTAGATAAGTATAAAAACCAAAAAACTACTACTAAATTTGACAATGCTAAATTGGATTTGGTACAAAAACAATTAGAGAAAAATAAATTAACTAAACCAGTAGTTGTTCCAAGTGCAATGAATATAAATAGAGTAACTAAGATAGAACAAAATCCATTATTTGAAGAACATGAATTAAATAATCAATCTAATGGTTACCAAAATATGCAAAATGGTAATAATGCAACAAATACTCAAATACAAAAAAATATACAAGAAGATGATGATCCATTAGCTTCTATAAAAGAAGAATTAATGGGAATGATAGAATCTGGAGAAGGAGCTACTGAAGGAAATACTGAAAATGCAGAGCAACAAGTAGTACAACCTAAGAGAGGAAGAGGTAGACCTAAAAAAGTTCAATCACAACCTACTCAAACTATTAATGCACAAAGTAATAATTCAAATGTAAATAATACACAAAAATTATCAAATAATATAGAAGATGGATATGAAAATATTGTTGCAAATAAAAATGCACAACCAAGTGTAAATTTATTTGATTTAGTTGATGATATAGAGGAAAATAATAATTCATATAATACCCCAACAACTAATAATAAAATGCCAACAGAAACAATATTGCCAGGATTTGAAGATGAAGAAGAAAATGTAGATTCACAAGACTATAGAGAAGAAAACCATAATATTCAAAATGATAATAACTATATGCCAAATAATAATAATTATGTGCCAAATACACAAAGTTTACAATATACACAAAGCCAAAATATAGACTTTACAAGACTATTCACTAGTGACAAAAAAGCAGTTGCTTTTGTTGGAACTTCAAAAAATGGTACATCTTTCTTAGTAAATAACTTAGCAGATGTAATATCTCAAAGTGGAATAAAAACAGCAATTTTAGATTTAACAAAAAATAAAAATGCATATTATATTTATACAGAAAATGAAGAAGAGCTAAGAAAAAAAGCATATTCTTGTATAGATAATTTAAGAAGAGGAAATCCAGTAGGAATAAATGTTAGCAGAAATTTAGATGTATATACAACTCTTCCTGGCGAAAATGCTGACATAAATGATGCACAAAATATTATGCAAACATTAATTAACAATTATTCTTTAGTCCTTCTAGACTGTGATTTTGATACAAATATAGAGTATTTTAGAATAGTACAAGAAATATATTTAGTACAAACATATGATGTACTAACAATTCAACCTCTTACAGCATTTTTAAGAGATTTGAAGGCAAAAAATATACTTGACCAAGGAAAACTAAAAATTGTATTAAATAAAGTATTAAGAGTAAAAAGTATAACAGATAGAACAATTATAGGGGGAATGGCATTTTACAATGATCCAGCAATGTCATTTATGACAGAATTATTTAATAAAGATGAGGTTCCTTATTGTGTAATTCCTTTTGAAGATCAAACATATTCAAAATATTTAGAAGGATTAGTAAATTGTAAAATAACAACAAATGGATATTCGAAAAACTTTATGCTAGCATTATCAAAATTATCAAATATGGTATATCCATTAATATCTAAAGATTCTGGCAAAAAGCAAGGTAAGTCAGGATTTGGAAATTATAAAAATACTACAACTTTTAATAGTAGTATGAATGATACATTAAATAAAATGAAAAATAATTTTTAGTAGTTTATTGCAAATAAGTGAGGTGATAACTTTTGATAATAGCAGTGATTGTATTGTTAGTAGTAATAATTGCAGCATTGATGTTCTATAATATGTCTATTCATAAAAAAATACAAAGTTTTAACAATATTAATCAAAAAATAACAAATTTGAATATATTGCAAGATTTTATGAATGCATTAGGAGAATGTAGTTCTACTGATGAAAAACTAGAAAAAATAAATAATATTTTAATAGAAAGATATGAAATAAAATATTCAACAATAGTAACATATAATGGAGCAGAATATGTTGTAAGAGCATCTAATGTAGAAGAAAAACATTGGGAAACTTTAAGCAATTTAAATAGTGAAGAAGTTTTTAAAGAAAGTATAGAAACTGCTGTACCAAAATATATAACTATAGATAGAGAGGGAGAAAGACTTCCATATCAAAAAATGGAGTTTGGAAGAGCAAAATCTGCTATGTTTTTTCCTTTGTATATAGATAATGTATACATAGGATATTGGATTATAGAAGGTGGAAGACCTCACGAATTTGACAATGTAGATGTAACAATGTTAGAAGTAATAAAAGGTAATATTGTTGCTGTGTTAAAAACAATTCAGACACAAGAAACGCTTCAGAATATAGTTAGAGATGACCAATTTAGTAAATTAAAAACAGCAGAATATTTATATGGAGATGCTAAAAAGATAATAGATAAATATACAACTTCAACAGTTTGTATGTTTAAAATAATAAATTTAGTAGAAATTAACAATGAATTTAATAGAGAAACAGGAAATAATGTTATTACAGAAGTGTGTAATGTAATTAGTAAAAATATTTCAGATGAATATATTTTTGTAAGATATATGGGACCTAAATTTGCAATTGTATTTTCTGGAATAGAAACAAATACAGTTGCAGATTTTATGAAAGACATAAAACAGAGAATAGAGAGTCTAGAAATACCAAAAGCAGGTGAAGAACCTGACGAAACAGAAGAATTTGCTACACCTATAATAAATATTGTTCTTTCAACATATTATAAAGGAACATCTCTAGATGGGGTAACAAAGAAGTTAGAGGAATATTTAGATTCTACAAACCCAAAAGAAAATGATATTAATAATTTATAAAGGAGGTTATGCGTTATGAGAATGGATGAAACAGTTAGTTTTAAAGTAGAAAGAGATAAAAATATAAAGGCAAGAGAAATTTTAAAACAGGTATACAAATCATTAGAAGAGAAAGGTTATAATCCTATAAACCAAATAGTAGGGTATATATTATCAGGAGACCCAACATATATTACAAGTCATAATAATGCAAGAAACCTAATAAGACAAGTAGAAAGAGACGAACTTTTAGAAAAAATGGTAAAGAATTATATAGGAATAGATGATTAGAAATGAGAAAATTAGGAATAGATTATGGAGATAGTAGAGTAGGCCTAGCTATTACAGATGAGCTAGGTATTACTGCTCAAGGTCTAGAGACAGTTAATCATAAAGGAAATGACAAAATAGTTTTAAAAAGATTAGAAGAAATAATGGCACTATATGAGATAGATACATTTGTAATTGGAATACCAATTAATATGAATGGGACAAGAACAGAAAGAGTAGAAGTAACGAATAAGTTTATTCACAAACTAAAATGTAAATTTAATAAAGTACAAATAGTAGAAATAGATGAAAGACTGACTACTGTAGCAGCCCATAAAACTATGAATTTTCTCAATATAAATAAATATAAAAAGAA
>ENA-OPTB01002431-OPTB01002431.1-human-gut-metagenome-genome-assembly--contig:-NODE-2431-length-11947-cov-2.978893_pt1 | contig 11947 bp, 9 predicted proteins | sample MGYA00241810_ERZ501911 | MGnify/ENA primary metagenome ERZ501911 (study PRJEB25962, sample SAMEA2042304) | human gut metagenome | biome: human gut; feature: human-associated habitat; material: faeces... | reverse complement strand
AGTTTGTAATCGGAGACTGGATGCTTCCAAGCAGTTTGCCAAGAAGTTCTTCTCTTGACGGAACGTTTGCCAGTGCTTCCATTCCAGCTTTGTCGTAGTAGTTTCCTTCTACAACACCAGAAACCATCTCCAGCTTCGGAGTGGTTTTTGCAAATTTAGCGATGATTCTTGCCGGAGCTGTTGCATCGTCCTTGCTGATTGCGATAGCGTTTGTGCCATCCAGGTCTTTGGTAAGAGACTCGAAAGCAGTACCAGCGAATGCACGTTTCATCATTGTGTTTTTGTAAACTTTGTACTGAACACCAGCTTCTCTTAACTCTTTACGCAGAATTGTATCCTGTTCAACTGTAAGACCACTGTAGTTAACAAGTACTACTGCCTGTGCGTCTTTAATGCTGTTTGCGATTTCTTCTACGATTGGTTGTTTCAGTTCTACTTTTGCCATAAATGGTACACCTCCTTATAGATTTATACCGCCGCGTCATAAAAAAAGCCTTACTGCATAACGACAGTAAGGTCTCATGTAATCTCATATAGAATACTAAGTCCTCGGTAGGCGTTGTGATCCTTATGCCTTACGGCACCTACTGTCTTCGGCAGCGTTCTGTGATAGAATAGCATATTCTTTTTTATATGTCAAGTATTTTTTTAGCAAAATAGCAAAATATTTTGTCAGTCGAAAAATGTTTAAATTTTATTAATATTATGTTATAATTATGTTACTTATAAAACTTTAACCACAGATTATATTGGAGGAATTATGAAAATCAAATCACATACATCTGATTCATCCTTTTCCTGGATCAACGGAAACCTCTCTGTTTATATTTCAGCTCTTTCCTCTACGAAAGTGACTTTGAAATTCGCAGACTTTTCTGCCGGAGCTTTTTCTTCTTATCGTTTCCTTGCACGGAATCCTAAGACAAAAGAAGATATTTCCATTCCTTTTACGCAGATTGATCTCTGTACATTCCAGTTGGACCTGCTGCCTTTTCAGGAATATTTCCAGTTCAAACGACATTCGGAGTTTATTCTCACTTTAAGCTGTGTGGCTTCTGATAACAGCCATACCTTATATGCTCTCCGTCCGGATAATAATTTTAATAAGAAATATCACATTTTTGCCAAAGATATTTATTTCCCGGAAGATACTTCTTCTGAGCCTGCAGAATATATCGGTATATTTACTGCCAGATTAGATAATCTTCTTATTATAGATTTATGCAGCCGGACATATTTTATGGAAAATCTTCTGACCTGTGCCTACCACAGTCTTAAGATGAGCCATGGAGTTCTCCGGATATCTTTCGACCTTGAAAAAAGCAGGCACAAATATATAAAAACCGGACTTTTTTTCCGAAGCAAGCTTGCCGAAGATGCCGTAACTTATGATTTCACCACCAAAAGCATAAAATCCAACGGAAATCTTCAGCGAATAACCGTTTCCCTGAACCTTCGCTCTATTGAATGGAAGAGCCTGTACTGGGATATTTTTGTTCTGGTTCGAAATGCAGATACCGGAGATGTTTCCAGAATTCCGATTTTTATGACCGCTCTGCAGCGAATGCAGCAAAAATTCCTTTCCAATGTTGCCTACAAGACAGACGAAAATTTTTACTTTTATCCATATTATACAAGTAAACAGACTCTCGCATTTGTAAACCGTCAGAGAGAAAAATATGACGGCATGGATATCATCTTCAAGGAATTCCTCTCCGTTTTCCTTTATCGTGTCGCCAGACCTTACTGGAAACGGAAGCACATCTGCCTGGTATGCGAGAAATTTTCTTCCATGGCACAGGACAATGGTTATTACTTTTTCAAACACTGCATGGAACAGGACGAGGAAGCTTTCCTTAATAAAAAAATCTACTATATCATAGATAAGGATTCTCCGGACCGTTCCAAAGTGGAACCTTATAAGAATCGGATTCTGGATTTTATGTCCATCCGGCACATGGTTTATCTGCTCGCGGCAGATCTTATCGTCAGCTCCGATTCCAGATACCATACCTATGCCATGCAGTCCCGCCACAGTATTTTTAACCGTTATATCAAAAAAATTCCTTTTGTCTTCCTCCAGCATGGAGTTATCGCTCTGAAACGTGTTGATAACTTCTACGGCAAAGGCAAAAAGGGTGGCTGCGATCTCTTCGTCGTATCCACCAACAAGGAAAAACAGACAATTGTTGAGAATTTTGAATATGAACCTGACGAAGTCATCAACACCGGACTTCCACGATGGGATGTACTCAAAGATAAATCCCAGGGCAAACGTGAAATTCTGATCATGCCAACCTGGAGAAACTGGCTGGATTCCGTACCGGATAAAGATTTCGAAGAAAGTGATTATTTCCGCCATTATATGGGGCTCCTGAATTCTGAACGTCTGAATCAGATTCTGGAAAAATATGATCTTGAAGTCAACTTCTATCTGCATGCAAAATTTCAGGAATATGCAGATACCTTCAAATCAATCAGTAAACGGATCCATCTGATCTCTTTTGGTGAAGTTGCCGTAAATGAAATGCTGATGCGCTGCCGTATGCTTATCACGGATTATTCCAGTGTATGTTGGGATATTCTTTATCAGGATAAACCAAGTCTGTTTTATCAGTTTGATATTGAGAAATACAACGAAGCACATGGAAGTTATATTGATATGGAAACAGAACTTTTTGGCGACAGGGCAGCAACTCAGGAACAGCTTCTTGACTATCTGGAAGAAACCGTACAAAATGACTTCCACTTAAAACCGGAATACGAAAAAATGCGCGGAGAATATCTCCAGTTTAAGGATCACGAACACAGCAGACATATCTGCGAGGAAATCAAAAAAAGATTCCATTAAAATAGCAAACGCAGTAACCGGAACCTGATTTATTTCAGATTCGGTACTGCGTTTTTTATCTGTTTTATAAAGTACGATCTGCCCAGCTTATGATGCTGTTACTGATCCATGCAGAAAATTTATCAAATCGTATGATTTTCTGCACAACGCCAAGCAAAATAGAAAGTGCGAGACTCACAACCAGGATAAACAGCCATATCACTGCCGCATGTCCAAGAGAATAGGTAGGATCTCTCAGCCATACTGCTCTTATAAATGTATGGATATAAAAAATATTTGCAGAATGTTTTCCTATAAACTGCAGAATCTGGCGAATCCCCGGAATTCCGATCACAAACTCATAAGACCAGTAAACGATCAGCACCGGAATCACACCGTTGAGTGCAAATTCAAAATGATCAATTCCCCACTGCGTATTAAACATTTTGCAGAGGACATACAATGCACCTGTGCTCAAAATAAATTTCAGCAGTTTATTTAATACTGCGTTTTTTACAATATGAAATTCTCTGAGCCTTTCCAAAACATTCTGATCTGCAAAGCAGACTGCCAGCGGAGCTACAAGTAAATACTTTGTAAGATGCACATGCTTTTCCAGCATAAAGCTTCCGATGAGCAGGAACATGAAGACCATCAGCCACCCGTACCGCTTATAAAATCTGACCAGAAAAGGCATAAAAAAGATCAGCAGAATCTCAAGGCTCAAATACCACCAGGTATTGATCTGCATCTGCGTCCCAAAGAGATGTCCCAACCCGAGGAAATCCATTCCGGCATTGATCAGATTAATCGGAAATCCATCACTGTAGCGGGATGTATGTGTCAGGTAAGTTACCCCCATGCAGAACAGAAATGGCAGGGTAAAAGAAAGCACAAGTTTCACATACCGTTTCAGAACAAACAATGTTGCCTCATGTCCTGTAAACTCATATTCATGATACTGGGCTTTCATCGACAGAGTAAGACCATACACTGACAGGAATGCAAAAATTCCAACGCACTGAACCATCACACGGCAGACTGCCATTGCCTTTGCCTCCGACAGCGGCCAGAAGCTTACCGGATACCCATACAGCCGGCTTTTTATTGAAAAGCCATGATAAAGAATCAAAAATATAATCGCAATTCCTTTCACCGCAGCCGTATCTGCTTTGGTAAATTTAAATTTTCTCTCCATTTACGTTTCCTCATAAATTTTTGTTATCACTGTGTATTGTTTCATTCTATCTCAGGTTCTTATCGATTGTCAATCAAAGGAATATCACAATTCCACCGGACAAAACCCATTGCAAATCTTTCCTCCGTTCTGTATAATTTCTGTAACTATAATAAAAACATCACAAGGACAGGAAGTTTTTCATGGAACATTCATTACATGTAACCCATATAAAAATAAAAAGATCACAGCTTTATCTCACAATACAGCTCCCCAGACCGGATATGAAGATTCAGGCAGAACTTTTTTATCAGAATTCTTCACAAAATTTCCGGCATCAGCTCCGCTGTGTTTCCAGAAATCCACAGAACCTGATCTTTCAGATCGATGTCTCTGTTCTGGAACCTGGTGAAAACGACTGGAACCTGCGGCTGTATTCAGACGACTGTCCAGACTCCTGGATGCCTGTTATTGGCAGCCGTCTTCGCATGCAGCTTATTCTCGGCAGCTACTCTGTAAAAAAAGACACATGTCTGTTTTTCCCGATGGGGAGTACCGGGCATCGTTTTATCCTGCGGAGCCGTCCACTGCGGTCATACGACAGTCCTCTTTTTCATTTTAAAGAACTCGCCGCTTTTGGTCTTGGCAAACTGATGAACCCACTCTTTAAGAAACGGCATATCTGGCTGATCTATGAAAAATACTGTATTTCTGCTCAGGACAATGGTTTTTATTTTTTCCAGTATTGTATGAAACATCTTCCAGCAGAAGAAAAGAAAAACATTTTCTTTATATTAGACAAATCTTCCCCACAATGGAAGGCCACACGGAAGTATCGTTCCAATGTCATTCCATTCCTGAGTTTCTGCCATCTTCTGTACCTCATGACAGCCCGGCTGTATATTGCTTCTGACAGCCGGCTTCATGCCTTTGCGTGGAAACCGATGCCAAACCTTATCTCCCGGGAGATCAACAAACATGATATTTATTTTCTCCAGCACGGTGTTCTGGCATTGAAGCGGGTAGAGAATCTTTTTGGAGCCAGCGGCACAAGTTCCATGACTTATTTCACAGCTTCTTCCGAAATGGAAAAAGCGATCATCGAGCAGGACTTCGGATACAGACCAGAACAGATCCCTGTGACCGGTCTCAGCCGCTGGGATGTTCTGAAAGACAGATCAGATCTTTCGCATCCTTCCATCCTTGTTATGCCAACATGGCGAAGCTGGCTGGAAGACCAGAGTGATGAAACCTTCCGGCAGAGCAGTTATTACAGAGAATATGCTGCCCTTCTGAATGATCCGAAACTCCGGGAATTTCTGCATCAGACGCATACCGAACTGATCTTTTATATCCATCCGAAACTCCGGGAGTACATCTCTGCTTTTCATGCAGATGATCCGCTGATAAGGCTGATCCCATTTGGCAGTGTTCCGCTGAACCAACTTATTATGAAATGTTCCATGCTGATCACCGATTATTCCAGTGTATCGTGGGATGTTTATTATCTTGGCAAACCGATACTTTTTTATCAGTTTGATCTGGACAAATACAATGAAACAAATGGAAGCTATATCGACATGGAAAAAGATCTCTTCGGCGAACGCTGCCTTACCAGAGAGGAACTGCTTCCGAAGATTCACGAATACTATGAAAATGGTTTTAAAGAAAAGACTGCATACGCAGAAATGCGAAAGAAATATCTCGCTTATCACGACCACAACAATCGCAGACGAACTTATGAATTTATAAAAGACCAGGGCTATTAACGCCCCGGTCTTTCTTCTTATCCTATCAATTCTGTTAATACTTTTATGAAAAAGATCACGATCACAACCACGATGATCGGCTTAACGATCTTGCTTCCATTACTTGTAAAGCAATGGCTTCCCAGATAATTTCCTATCATATTACAGCACCCTGCTGCAAGTCCCAGCGGAATATACGCAGCCCCGTTGAACAGAAATACTGCAAGTGCCGAAATGTTTGTAGTCAGGTTGATCGCTTTTGTTGTCCCTGCCGCATCATGCAGAGAAAGATGACAAAAAGCTGTAAAAAGCAGCATCAGGAATGTGCCTGTTCCCGGTCCGTAGATTCCGTCATAAATTCCAACTGCAAATGCGATAACGATACATTTCATGATCAGATTCGGAGTTACTTTATCTACCACTTCGTAATCTGGATTTTCCTGTAGTGCTTTGCTTCGAAGCACATAAAAAAGAATGATCGGCAGCACGATCAGCATGGCGATCTTCAGTACTTTCTCATCAATCATCAGTGTGATCCTTGCCCCAAGTGCAGATCCTATAAAGGCCGCTACAATGGATGGTGCACAGATCTTCCATTTCATAAATCCCTGACGCAGATAATAAAAAGATGATACTGCTGTTCCCATACTGCTGCTGATCTTATTTGTTGCGATCGCTGTATGCGCCGGCAGACCTACGATCATATAGGCCGGAAGTGAAATCAGCCCGCCTCCGCCTGCGATCGAATCCACAAAACCTGCCAGAAATACAAAAAAGCATACAACCAGATAGACTAAAACAATGTGTTCTCCCATAACTCTCCCCTTGTTCCTTGTTTATTTTATCTCTCAGAAATCAGAGTAGGACGCAGCATCTGCACATACTCTTCATCCAGAACTTCTCTCAGAAAATCCACATACTCCTGAAAAGACAGTTCCCCATCCGGTGTGAGGATTTCAAAATCTGTATGATATACATTCGCAGACAGCCCGGTCTCTTTCAGACCATTTCTCAGGTAAAAAGCTTTTCTCCGTCTACGCTCCTCTGCATTTTCCGCTTTCTCATCCTGTGTCTCGATCTCAAAGATATATTTCTGGTTCTCAAAATGCGCAAGAAGGACTTCCAGCCCCTTACTTCCATAGCCACAGCTCCGCTTCTCCGGTGCTATCGCATAGTAATCCAGAAGCACACGATCCCCGCTGATCATATTGATGGCAAGTCCTACAAACTCATCTTCATCCACCATCGCAAGCATTTCCATTTTGCCGTCATTGACAAGCTGCTCCATTACATGCAGCGACTTTTTTTCCTGCTCCGGAAATGCATTGTCATACAATTCATAAAGCTGTGCTTTGTATCCCGCTCCCTCATCTGCGATATTTATTAGTTTCATAGTTTTCCGACTCCTGTCTGTTAATTGCTGATCATATCCGGCCAGGAAAGGATCTCCGCTGAAATCTCCGCTTCATAATCTCCTTCAATATCCTGGCTTCTTCCAGCCTCATAAATATTGGTCTCTGCCCCCCAGACTCCATCATGATATTCCCACACATGGAATTTCAGGCCGCGGAACATAAAATCAAGGCTTCCGCATCCGTCTTCTTCTGTGTATTCATATTTGATATTCTTTTTTTCCAATGCATCCTGTACTTTTTGTAATCGCATTTCTCTTCCCCCCAACTGTTTATCTGCAAAACTGACTACTATTATATGCAAAATACGCCTGAAAAGCAAGTTTATCTACTTGCAGATAGATCCGGAATGCTTTATGATAGTAAAAGACTAAAAAAATACGAGGAAGTGTACAGCTATGACTACAAAGATAGTTTTTCATGGAAGTGACATAGAAAAAATATGTGAGTACTATCATTTAAATAAAGAAGATATCGTAAAATTCGGTGCCAATGTCAATCCGCTTGGACTCTCATCCAAAGTCAGGGATGCACTGGCTTCAAATATTGACCTTTTTTCTTCCTATCCGGATCGAAATTATACTTCTCTTCGAAATACAATTTCTGAATACTGCAATATTCCGGCTGACTTTATCCTCCCGGGAAATGGATCCAGCGAGCTGATCTCTCTGTTGATCCAGGAAAGAGCTCCGAAGCATACCCTGATCCTGGGACCAACTTATTCCGAATACTCCCGTGAACTTTCTTTCTCCGGAAGCACACAGGAATATTATCATCTTCAGGAAGAACGGGATTTTTGCCTGGATATTGATGATCTCTGCAAGACGCTCGAAAATGGTTACGATTTCCTTATTCTCTGTAATCCTAACAACCCGACTTCCTCTGCGATTACCCAGAATGAACTCCGTAAACTGATCGCTTTCTGTGCTAAGCATAATATTTTCGTGATGATCGATGAAACTTATGTAGAATTTGCACCGGATATCAATGAGATCACCGCAGTTCCGCTTACACAGGAATTTACGAATCTCATGGTTCTGCGTGGCGTTTCCAAATTCTATGCCGCACCGGGAATGCGTCTTGGCTACGGTGTCACCGGAAATATGGATTTTCTCGCCAAAATGAGAGAGAAACAGACACCATGGTCCCTCAACAGTCTTGGTGCCTATGCCGGAGAATTAATGTTCAAAGATCAGGAGTATATCCAGAAGACCAGAAATCTGATTCTTTCTGAAAGGGACAAACTTTACAAAGAACTGAAAGAACTCCCAACATACAAAGTTTATCCTGCGTATGCAAACTTTATCCTGCTCAAGATCCAGAAACCGGGACTTACTTCTTCCGATGCCTTCGAAGCCTGCATCAAAGAAGGGCTCATGATCCGTGACTGTGCTTCTTTCCAGTGCCTTGACGGAGAATTCATCCGCTTCTGCATCATGATGCCAGAAGATAATACACGTTTACTTAACGTATTAAAGCAGCTGTGATCCAGCTGCTTTTGTCTTATTCTCTACTCTCTTTTGCCTTTCGTTTCTCTATCATTTTCCACACAGTTTTACAGAGTTTTGGTTCCTGGATCACAAAGTGGATCGTTGGATTTTTTGTTTTGGAAAGCATAATCCAATTTTCATCCATAATGGATACCTGAAGATTTCTGAATTTTGGTGCAGAATTTTCGATCAGAATATAATTTGTATGGCTGGCAGCAAAATTTCTCGTTTCTTCAAGATGTTTTTTGTATAAATCTGCAGAATACCATAATTCCTGACCGCCAAAGATACCTGCCAGCGGGATAAAACAGAATTGAATATTCGTCTCCTCCTGCACGGCAACTTCATTTTCCATTTCACTGTGTTTCAAAATATCTTCCACCCTTGTTTTCTGGTTCAGATAATAATACTTCAGCTCTCTTATAAATTCAGAAGAAAAATAGTTTTCGGAAATGATCTCATCTAAAGTCGCTTCTGACATTGTGTATAAGGGCAGTGACGGAAGGATATTTCTCCGTTTTCCCTGCTCCTTCTGATCTTCCAGCAGAAACCTGGAAAATTCCTGTTTATTTTCTTCTCTGTACACTTTCATCAGGACATTTGCCCTTGAGATCAGATTTCGGATCTGTTTATTGTAATAAGCCACTTCCTCTTTCTTTTCTGTCACATAGTATTTGCTGTCTTCATCGAAGCCCCTGACCGCACCTTCGCGCAGCGCAACTGCACCTGAAACTCTGATCCCGTTACAAAAATTATTTCTCCGGCTCTGATAAAGACAATAAGACTCCATCTGTCCCGCCATATAAACCGGAATCCATTTTTCCATCCCAAGAAGAAGTTCATGGAGCGATCTGCTCATATTATGGATAACTACCAGTTTCAAACCTTTTTTCTGCAGAAGCATAAGCCCCTCGATCCATCGATTACAAAATTCCGGATTTCCGAAGATATTTTCAACAGGCATATCGCTGTAATGAATTGACGGCTCCATAGATTCCGAAGCCAGCGTCAGCCTGATAAAATTCATTTCTGCCTTCATCATTCCTTCTTTTCCATAATATATTTTTCGTGTCGTAAAAGGGAGGGTCACATAGGACTCTCCCGATTTATCAATCTTATGCAGGCATTCATTCAGATCAAACTCATCTATTTTTCGTAAAAATATATCTGTCGGATCAACCAGTGGATCTTCTCCGGTGCACAGCCATTCCTCCAGTGCTTTTACAGCTTCTTCATCGTTTCTGATCTTATCCTTCTCAACTCCCAGTAACTGCCGGATCCCTGTACGGTCCGCAATATGATGTTCCAGAATATATGCCGCGACCTTTCCTGCAAAATCCTCCGGATCTGCCGGTCGCCTCTGTCCGCTCTTGATTCTCTGAATATAGGAAGGTTCGTAATACAGCTCCTTTGTCATCTTGCTGACTTTGATCTCAAGCGTATCGATCAGCATATTCAGATTTTTGCGAAATCTCTCATAGTCAAATGAAGTTATTTCCAGCTGCTTCTCAAGTATCTTATAAAAGTTTTCTCTGGAAAATCCAGTATATTTTTTTCTGTTACTTAAAATCTGCAACCCATCGAGTATTTTTTCTAACTGTTCACTTCTCTGCTCCGGAACTCTTTTTCCTGAAACATAGCGATTTACCGTACTGGCCGGCAGATTTCCCGCCTCAGCAAGTTCTTTCTGTGTACAGTTCATTTCGTCCAGGCTCTTTCTCAGTTCTTCATGAAACATCATAAGTGTACCTTCCTGCCAATGCTTTTTTGCACTTTTGTTATTTTATGGTGCATTATAGTATAAAAATATAAACCACGCTTATATTTAGTACAAATATTTCTATATACGCAACATTATCTCACCATATGCAGATACTTTTCCTTCGTAGCAAGTCCCCCACGGATATGACGCTCCTGCTTGTTTACATCGAGGACCTTCCTCACTTCCATTGCCAGGGATGGATTGATCATTCTGAGACGTTCTGCACAGTCTTTGTGCACCGTACTCTTGCTTATCCCAAATTTTTTCGCCGCCTGCCGCACCGTTGCCCTGGTCTCAATTATGTAACATGCTACTTCCACTGCCCGCTCTTCAATATAATCTTTCAAAGGAAAATCCCCCGAAGACACTGTTTTTATAGTGTATGCGGGGGATTCTTGTAAACATTCCTTATTCTTTTAATTCAGTGAGATCTCATCGATCAGCTTCAGTTCTTCTTTCGTAAATGGTGCACAGCTGATCGCTTTTACATTGTCAAGGATCTGCTGCGGTTTGGATGCACCGATCAGTACACTGGTCACTTCCTTCTGCTGAAGGAGCCATCCAAGAGCCATGTCTGCAAGTTTCTCGCCACGCTGTGCTGCCAGATCGTTCAACTTACGGATCTGATCAAGTCTGTGTTCGTCAAGAGCGCTTTCCTTAAGGAATCTTCCGTCTGTACGGATACGGCTGTCTTCCGGAATGCCATTCAGATAACGGTCAGTGAGCTGTCCCTGCGCAAGCGGGCTGAATGTGATGAGTCCTTTCTTGAGGATGCCGGTTGTTTTCTTAAGTCCGTTCTTTTCTACCGTTCTGTCAAAGATAGAATAACGGTTCTGGTTGATCACAAATGGACATTTTAACTCATCTAAGATCGCAGTGGCACGCTCCAATGTCTTTCCATCATAATTGGATAATCCGACATAAAGTGCCTTTCCGCTCTTTACGATAGAATCTAAGGCGCCCATCGTCTCTTCCAGTGGTGTCTCCGGATCCATTCTGTGATGATAGAAAATATCAACATAATCCAAACCGAGACGTTTCAAACTCTGGTCAAGACTTGCGATCAGATATTTGCGGCTTCCCCAGTTGCCGTAAGGACCTTTCCACATATCAAAACCGGCCTTTGTACTGATGAGAAGTTCATCACGGTAAGGATGAAGTTCCTCCTTCATGATCTTTCCGAAGTTGCGCTCTGCGCTTCCGTAAGCAGGACCATAATTATTGGCGAGATCAAAATGTGTGATTCCGTGATCAAATGCGGTGAAACACATCTGCTTCATGTTTTCGTAAACACCCGTGTCTCCAAAATTATGCCATAAGCCTAAAGATACTAATGGAAGCTTTAAACCACTGTTGCCGCAGCGGTTGTAAACCATTGTGTCATATCTTTTTTCATCTGCAATATACATTATAAAATCTCCTTTCAAAATGGGGTGTGTCCGGTAATGTGAAAAGCTTTCTAGGTCGTGTTGAATTGTGAAAAATTAACAAAAACATTCAAGACACGCTCTCGCTACGTGTCGCTCGC
>ENA-OPTB01002418-OPTB01002418.1-human-gut-metagenome-genome-assembly--contig:-NODE-2418-length-12006-cov-5.336541_pt1 | contig 12006 bp, 10 predicted proteins | sample MGYA00241810_ERZ501911 | MGnify/ENA primary metagenome ERZ501911 (study PRJEB25962, sample SAMEA2042304) | human gut metagenome | biome: human gut; feature: human-associated habitat; material: faeces... | reverse complement strand
TGGTGCTGGTGTTTATGAAATATATTCAAAAGCAGATGACAAAGAAGCATTATTTTATGTTGGAGAATCTGTTTTTGTATTGGTAAGATGTGCCACTCATTTATATGAAATATCCAAAGGTATAGGATATTTAGGGTTTGATAAAGATAAAATTGAAAAAGACAATATCACACTTATATTTAAACTCTATGATAATGTATCTAGCAAAAAGGATAGAATAGCACTAGAAAAGAAACTTATTGATACTAAAAAGTCAATAATGCAATCTGGAGTCAAAGATAGAGTAAAATCAATCGATGATATGAAAGATGAATTGACAAACTTCTTAAACGAGTGAATCTCTCATTTGGATAACTCACATATAATTTAATAACAGACTTACAAAGCATTTTAGCCAAAATGATCAGCCCCCTGTCAAGTAGACAAGTAAAAAATCCAAAATAAGTTTATAGATATCCGCCACATTTGATTCAGTGTGGCGGATATTTATGTTATGAGACGTTTATGCACACCATTTTGCTTTGTATGCTTCTATTCTTTTGTTCTCAGCAATCGGATATTGTGTCGGGGTTTCCGCCGATAATGCTTCGCTTCGTACTTCCAGTGGCGTTTTACAATGGAACCTTTCCTGCAATCTTTCTTCGGCATAAAACTTTATATATTTGTCGATTGCCGAACGTAAAGATACCTCGTCGGTTATTTTATACATACAATACATCTCTGATTTGATAATCCCCCACAATCCTTCAGTAGGACCATTATCAATGCAGTGTCCAACACGGGACATAGACTGTTCTATGCCTTGTTCACGAAGCTTCTTCTGAAATATTCTGCTCGTGTACTGAAAACCTCTGTCAGAATGAAAAATCGGTCTGGCATCCGGATTATCTTTGAGAGCCTTATCGTATGTGTCAAACACAAGTTTATTGTCATTCCTTCCGCTTATAACATACGCAACTGGAAATCGATCATATAGATCAATGATGACACTGAGATATAGTTTCCTGCCAGTCTCAGGAACTTTGAATTCCGTAACATCCGTAGCCCATTTCTCATTAGGTTTCGTTGCATTGAATTCCCTCTTCAGCTTATTTTCCGCTGTTGTCTCCGGTCTGGACGACTGGTATTTCTTCTTCTTTTTACGGATAATAGAATGAATTCCAAGCTTCTTCATGATTCTGTGAACCCTGTTCTTGCTGTAGCTGGTGTGATTGAAATGGTTGATCCAGCTTGTCATCCGCCTATATCCCAAGATATGTCCAAACCGCTCGTCATACTCCTTTATCAGTTCTGCCAGTTTTGTGTTTTCGGATTCCTGCTCTGGAATTGTCCGGTGCAGCCATTTATAGTAAGCAGCGTGTGATATGCCCAATTGTTTGCACATCCAGTTGATACTCCATTGCTTTTTTTCGTAAAAATATTTTATTGCCTGATATTTTGATTCAAACCGTAGTTTTCCAAGCCTCACATCCCTTCGAATTCCTTCACTTTTTTTAACAGTTCCACCACCATATCTTTTTCTTCAAGCTGGCGTTTTAGTCGCATGTTCTCCCGGCGCAGCCGCTCCAGTTCATCAACTTCATCATCCGTTTTGTGGCGTCCACGTTTATCGGATAGACCATCTTCTCCAGTAATATCATATTTTCTGACCCATGAATACACCTGGCTATAAGAAACATCATATAGAGACGCTGTTCCTTTATAATCCCGGTTATGGGTAATACAGTATTCAACGATTTCCTTACGTTCAGCTAAAGTTGTCTTTCTTCGTGCTTCTGCCATATAGACCTCCCTCTTGGGATCATAGTCCCTAAGTTCTCTATTGGCATTATACAACGAAATCCAGTTTTGTAGTGTCGCATGTGCAGGAATTCCATATCTGGCACATAAATCGGTAACCGATCCTTCCCCGTTGATATACTTCCGAACCATTTCAATTTTAAATTCACTGGAATAGGAATGGTTAGCTGTAACAGAGCAGAGGGCTTCTATGCCCCCATTTTGATATGCCAGTATCCAGTTTCTTATAGTTCGTGTACTTTTTATAGATAAATCTATCATAATTTCAGAGACAGAACGTATTCCATTCAGATAATCCTCAACAGCAGAAATTTTTTCTTCAACCGTACACTTGGGTTTTCTTCCCATAAAAATACCTCCAAAGTAGATTTTGGTTATTTACCTTATCTACTTTAGAGGTATCATATCATTATTTGTTACTGAGTGCCTGCATTAGAATCGTATTTAATTGTTCAGATTTGGTCAGATTATGCCAAACCCTCCAGCGAAAAATCCGGTGTCTGAGAGTGCCAAATCACCCTCAAAAATACCCCCGAAATTGCTCTCTGGTTGTCCTATTTTTTAACCACTAAGGCCGTTTTTTGACCCCATTTTTGCCGGTTGTCCTATATTTAACCACTAAAAATTGGGTGAAAACGGCTCTCGTTTGGTCAAATCAAGTCAAACTATATCAGCCCGTTTAGGTATAAGAAAACCCCGGAAAACCTTGATTTTCCGGGGTTTTTGAACCATTTTGATATAGTCTGAGCAGTCGATTATCGCTTGCTGAACTGCGGAGCGCGACGAGCTGCTTTGAGACCGTATTTCTTACGTTCTTTCATACGTGGGTCACGAGTTAAGAATCCAGCAGCTTTCAGAACTGGTCTGTAGTCGTTGTCTGCCTGAAGAAGGGCTCTTGCAACACCATGTCTGATGGCACCAGCCTGTCCTGTGTATCCACCGCCATGAACGTTAACTAATACGTCAAATTTGCCTTCTGTTTCTGTTGCAGCTAAAGGCTGACGAACGATAACTTTCAGTGTATCTAATCCAAAATATTCATCGATATCTCTTTTATTGATTGTGATCTTACCGGTTCCAGGTACAAGATAAACTCTTGCGATTGATTTTTTTCTTCTTCCTGTTCCGTAGAATTTTGCGCTAGCCAATGTTTTCTACCTCCTAATTAAAATGTTAAAGCTTCTGGTTTCTGAGCTTCATGTTTGTGTTCCGGTCCTGCATATACGAAAAGTTTTGTGTACATGCTTCTTCCTAAAGGTCCTTTTGGAAGCATACCTTTAACTGCGAGCTCGATAACTCTCTCAGGTTTCTTTGCTAACATTTCTTTTAATGTGGTTTCTCTCATTCCACCTACATAATCGGAGTGATTGTAGTAGATTTTCTGCTCTAATTTCTTACCTGTAACTTTGATCTTGTCAGCGTTTACGATGATTACATAATCACCTGTGTCTACGTGTGGTGTAAACTGTGGTTTATTTTTTCCTCTTAAAACGCTTGCTACTCCGGATGCCAGACGGCCAAGAGTACATCCATCAGCGTCAACTACATACCATTTTCTTTCGATTTTATCTGGATTAGCCATATAAGTCTGCATGGTTTTACCTCCTGTTATTTATCAACGATAGTTTAATTAACCGCGGAATTTCCCGCGAATATAAGTTATTGGAAACGCCGGTGCTAAAAATGCGGAAATGTCCGAAACCGCTGATAAATACTTTCGCCTGGGCTATTTGGCTTAAGCATCTCGCACTACGTCACATTTGGTTATTATATTATAAGGGTTCTGTTCTGTCAATAGGTTTTGTGTCGTTTTTTCAACTTTTTTCGTTACTCCCCCGTTTTTTGTTTTTCATCAAAAAAACTGTTGATCAGTTATCCCACCGGCAATTATCGAAACGGATGATTTTCTCCTCCTGACTATCAATCAAAAAATTCAATCCCCATCAGTGTCAGTCCCTGTGCCGGAGCAGTTGGGCCTGCCATTTCGCGGTTGCAGGCTTCCAGAATTGTCTTTACTCTCTCAGGCGGATACTGTCCGTTTCCTACTTCGATCAGAGTTCCGGAGATGATTCGTACCATGTTGTAGAGGAATCCTGTTCCTGTTACACGTATGGTTACGATATCTCCGTCACGCCATACATCAATTCCTGTCACTGTACGGATAGTTGTTTTTACCTGCGCTTTTGCACCGCAGAAAGAAGCAAAATCATGCTGTCCGATCAGGTATGAGGTTGCTGCTTTCATCTTATCTACATCCAGTTTGTAGTGGTAGAAATAGGTGTATAAGCGCTCTGTCGGAACCGGGAATTTGCGATTCAGAATGCGGTATTCGTATGTTTTCTCGCTGTCGCAGTAACGGGGATGGAAATCCGGTTCTACTTCTTCTGAGAGCTGAATGCGGATATCTTCCGGAAGACGCTGGTTCAGTGCATAGGAAATCTTTTCTCCGGGAATGCGTGTGTTGGTGTCAAATACTGCCACATTTCCCATGGCATGAACCCCTGCGTCTGTACGGCTTGCACCGATCGTTTCTATCTTCTCGCCAAGAAGCTCGGACAGTGTTTCATTTAAAACCCCCTGCACGGTAATCCCGTTTGGCTGTGTCTGCCAGCCACAGTAGTTGGTGCCGTCATATGCAACTACAAGACCAATTCTTTTCATCTGTTTTCCTCCATAAAAATTGAAAACTTTTGTTATAACAAAATAAACAATATGCTGTAATCCTTTCCTACCGGATTACAGCATATAAAATATCTTTATAAATTATATCAGTACTTTCTCAGATTCCCACAATTCTGAAAACAATGGCGATTCCCAGATAAGCCCACATCACCACATAGGAAATGTAGTCTCTGGACTCATAACGCAATGGCTTCATCTGGGTTCTGTTATCCCCTCCATGATAGCACCTTGCTTCCATGGCCATGGCCAGATCATTTGCTCTTCTGAACGCAGAAATAAACAATGGAACCAGAAGCGGAATCATATTTTTTGCCTTCTGAATTATATTTCCGGTTTCAAAATCTGCGCCACGTGCAATCTGTGCTTTCATGATCTTATCGGTTTCCTCCATAAGGATTGGGATAAAACGCAGCGCAATAGACATCATCATGGCAATCTCGTGGATTGGCACATGAAGTTTATTTAACGGCCTGAGAAGTCGTTCCAGACCATCTGTAAGTTGATTGGGTGTGGTAGTCAGCGTCATAAGAGAAGAACCGATCACCAGATACGTCAGGCGGATGGCCATTCTTCCGGCCAGCTTCAGGCCCTCCTCTGTCACATGCAGGATTCCCCACTGCCAGAGAACCTTTCCGGGTGTCAGAAATATATTAAATACCACTGTGATCATAAGAAGCATCACGATTGCCTTCAGTCCCTTGAACATAAATTTCACAGGAACTTTGGAAAGAATGATCATCGCTGCCAGAAATATAGTTGCCACTGCATATCCCGGAAATGTATGGAATACGAAGACAGAGATGATAAACACCAGCGTCCCCACCAGCTTTGCTCTCGGATCCATTTTGTGCAGAACGGAATCTGCAGGATAATACTGTCCTATTGTAATGTCTCGGATCATACTTCCTGCCCTCCCTCATTCTCTTCTTGTTCTGCAGACTTTTTATCCATTGTTTCCTTCTGAATGCTTAAATCTTCATCAGGCGCATCTGAATGAGACTCTTTCGTCCCATCCTCAGTCAGATCAGCTTCCATCTCACTAATTAAGGTTTCTGCTTTGGCATTTTCTTTTTTCGACTGACTGTCTGAAACAGATTGTTTGTCACCAGACAATTTCCCGGGATTACATTTTCTTAAAACTGCAAGGATATTCTCTTTTGCCTCATCCACCGTTGTAGCAGTTACATCTACATCCAGGCCTTTTTCCTTCAACGCATGCATGATATAAGTAATCTGCGGTGCTGCAAGTCCCATGGCCTCCAGCTCTCTGTAATGAGCAAATACTGCTTTGGGAGCATCGTCATATGCGATTTCTCCGTCATTGACTACGATCAGTCTCTCCGCGTATTTTGCAATATCCTCCATGCTGTGGGATACAAGGATAATGGTAATCCCTCTTACTTTATGAAGCTCTGCGATCTGGTCAAGGATATCATCTCGTCCTTTCGGATCCAGACCTGCAGTTGGCTCATCCAGAATAAGAATTTTCGGATTCATTGCCAGTACACCGGCAATAGCAACTCTTTTCTTCTGTCCGCCGGAAAGCTCAAAAGGGGATTTACTAAAATTTTTCTCCTTGAAACCTACGTGCTGCAGTGCTTTCTTTGCTTCTACTTCTGCCTCTTCCCTGGATAATCCCTGATTCATGGGACCAAAGCATACATCAGAAAGCACATCATTCTCAAAGAGCTGATGCTCCGGATACTGAAATACAAGACCAACCTCGCTTCGCAGGGCACGACGATCATATTTCTCTCCCCAGATATCCTCTCCATTATAAGTGATCGTACCGGAAGTTGGACGGATCAGCGCATTGAAATGCTGGATCAGTGTAGATTTCCCACTTCCTGTATGTCCGATAATTCCGATAAACTGTCCGTCCGGTATAGAAAGATTGATATCTTTCAGCGCATGAATCTCATAGGCAGTTCCCGGACTGTAGGTATAAGTTACATTTTTTAATTCTATTGACATAAGGCATTCACCAGCTCCTCTGTAGTCAGTATTCCCTCCGGAACATCCACTCCGGCTTTATGAAGTTCGTGTGCCAGAAGTGTTACCTGCGGCACATCCAGTCTGTATTCTTTCAGAGTTTCCACCTGTGAGAAAATCTCTCTGGGTGTTCCCTGCATCACCACTTCTCCGTTATCCATAACATATACCTTGTCCGCATGAACAACTTCTTCCATATAGTGGGTGATCAGAATGACTGTCACTCCTTCCCGTCTGTTAAGGTCACTGACTGCCTCAAGAACTTCCTTTCGTCCATTCGGATCCAGCATTGCAGTTGGCTCATCCAAAATGATGCATTTCGGACGCATTGCCATGACACCGGCAATTGCAACTCTCTGCTTCTGTCCGCCGGAAAGTTTATTCGGAGAATGATAACGATAGGATGTCATTCCTGTTTTTTTCAGGCTCTCATCTACACGCTCCCAGATTTTCTCTGTGGGCACACCCATATTCTCCGGTCCGAACCCTACGTCTTCTTCTACTACAGTTCCTATGATCTGATTGTCAGGATTCTGAAAAACCATGCCCGCTTTCTGTCGGACTTTCCATAATTCCGGCTCTTTAGACGTGTCAATCCCATCTACCCACAAAGTTCCTTCCGTCGGAAGCAACAGCGCATTCAGGTGCTTTGCAAGAGTAGATTTTCCGGAACCATTATGTCCCAGAACAGCCACGAATTGTCCGGCTTCAATGTCCAGGTTTACATCATTGACAGCACGCTGCGTATCCTGCACGTTACCATCTTCATCATACTTGAGATAGTCAAATCCCAGCTTGAATGCCTTGATAATTCCCATAATATTTTTTGTCCTCGTATTTTGTCTGTCTGCTGCTTATTTTCACAGGAAAAGAATCCCGTCAGTAAACAGCGAATATTTATTTTTTCAGGCTTCTTCAGTAGCTGCCAGTCCGGTCAACTCGTCAATCAGAGCCCAGATCTCATCTCTTCCCTGCTTCGTCTCAGCAGAGAAAGGAATAATAATGCCATCTTTGCTCAGCTTCAGCCCTTCTTTGATTGCTTTGATATTTTTCTGAACCTGGCTTCGTTTGAGCTTGTCAAGCTTCGTTGCAATAATGATCGGCTCATAGCCATTGTTCAGAATCCAGTCATACATCATCTTGTCATTTGCAGACGGATCATGACGGATATCAATAAGAAGGAAAACCGCCTTCAGGTTTTTGGATGTATGAAGATATCTTTCGATCATCTTGCCCCATTTTTCCTTCTCAGACTGTGAAACCTTTGCGTATCCGTAACCAGGGAGGTCTACCAGATACATGGCTTCATTGATATTATAAAAGTTAATGGTCTGTGTTTTTCCCGGCTGTGCACTTGTTCTGGCAAGAGATTTCCGGTTCATCAGCCCGTTGATCAGCGATGATTTTCCCACATTTGATTTTCCTGCAAATGCAACCTCCGGTCTGTTGGTGTCCGGGAGTTTGCTGGTAATACCGCATACGATATCTAATGATACATTCTTAATAACCATTGATTTCCTCTCTTTTTTCACAACAAATGGTCAATCTTTACTGACTGACCATTTATTTTATACCAGTGCCTTATTAAGCACTTCCTTCATCGAACTTACAAAGGTAATGGTAAGTCCGTCTGTGATTTCCTTATCTAATTCCTGAATATCCGGTTTGTTTTCTGCCGGCACTAACACCTCTTTGATCTTAGCATATTTTGCCGCAAGAAGTTTTTCTTTCAAACCGCCGATCGGAAGAACTCTTCCTCTCAGTGTGATCTCACCGGTCATTGCAAGGTCTGCCCTTACCGGCTTCTTAATAATTGCGGAAAGGATTGCAGTTGCCATGGTAATACCTGCGGATGGTCCGTCTTTTGGTACTGCCCCTTCCGGAATATGCACATGAATATCGTTTTCCTGGAAAAATTCCGGCTCAACTTTATAGTCAGAAGCAATGGAACGAATGTAAGTAATACCTGCCTGTGCAGACTCTTTCATAACATCTCCCAACTGTCCGGTAAGCATCAGCTCGCCCTTGCCGGGCATTACATTGACTTCAATCTGCAGTGTATCGCCGCCCACCTGTGTCCAGGCAAGCCCGCGGGAAATACCAATCTCATCTTTCTTATTTGCCATAAGATAGTTAAAATGCTCTTTTCCAAGAAAATCTGACAGATTCTTTGAAGTCACTGTAACTTTCTTTTTATCTTCTTCCATGATCAGACGTGCAGTTTTTCTGCATATCTGTCCGATGGTTCTCTCCAGGTTTCGAACTCCGGCTTCTTTTGTATAATTGTTGATGATCTTCTTAAGAGCCGCTGACTGGATTGTCAGTTTACCTTTCTCGATACCGTTCTCTTCCATCTGCTTCGGAATCAGATGTTCCTTTGCAATATGTTCCTTCTCATTCTCAGTATAACCTGCGATCTCGATCAGTTCCATACGGTCAAGAAGTGGTCTCGGAATGCCCTGAACATCGTTTGCAGTTGCAATAAACAGTACTTCTGAAAGATCCTGTGGAACCTCTATATAATGATCCATAAATCTACTGTTCTGTTCCGGATCAAGCACCTCAAGAAGTGCTGCAGAAGTATCTCCTTTATAATCACTGCTGGTCTTGTCAATCTCATCCAGAAGCATCAGAGGATTGCTCACTCCTGCCTGCTGTAATGCTGCAGTGATCCTTCCCGGCATTGCTCCTACATAAGTCTTTCTGTGGCCCCGGATCTCAGCCTCATCTCTCACACCGCCCAGACAGATACGTACATATTTCTTATGCATTGCTTCTGCAATCGATCGGGCAATGGAGGTTTTACCTGTTCCGGGAGGTCCTACCAGACAAAGGATCGGACTTTTTCCCTTATGTGTCAGTTTGCGGACGGAAAGGAACTCCATCACACGCTCCTTCACATCTTTCAGACCGTAATGACCTTCCTGAAGTACTTTCCATGCTTCTTTCAGATCATCAGAATCTGTGGATTTCTTCTCCCACGGAAGCGCCAGCATGGTCTCAATATAACCACGCAGTACTGCATTCTCGGATACATTGCTGTTGGTATTCTTAAATCTCTCGATTTCTTTGCTGATCTTCTCTTTTACCTCATCGCCGGCCTGAAGTTCCTGGAGTTTCTTCTTAAACTCCTCTGCGTCATCCGCAGTATTATCCTCACCCAGTTCCTCACGTATCAGTTTCAGCTGCTCTCTGAGAATATATTCTCTCTGATTCTTATCAATTCTGGCCTTCACTTTTTTCTGGAGATCTCTGCCAATCTGCATGATCTCAATCTCATTTCCAAGGATTGCACCCAGAACTTCATAACGTTCCTCCAGTGTAAGTGCCTCCAGGATCTTCTGCTTATTCTGATAAGATAAAGGAATATTTACGGCAATCTGCTCAACCAGTTCCTCAACATTATCTATATTTAAAATCTGTGCTACCAGCTCTTTGCTGACTTTTCCATTTTCCATGCAGTATCTGTGGAATAATTCCTTAAGGCTTCTGTGCATGGCTTCCATCACTGGTTCCGGCATCTGCATTTCTTCTTCATCAACAGGTGTGATCTCACTTCTGATAAACGGAAACTCCTGCTCAAATTTCACAAGTGTGGCTCTTCCCGTTCCCTCTACAAGTACCCGAAAAAGATTCTGCGGAAGTTTCACAACCTGTTTGATATAGGCAATGGTTCCTACATGATATACACCTGCCAGATCCGGTGATTCCACCTCAGGATCAATCTGAGTAACCAGAAAAATCTTCTGGTCATGAAGCATGGCAGCTTCAATCGCCTTGACAGAACGCTCCCTGCTCACATCAAAATGAACGATCATCCCGGGAAGGATGGTAGTCCCCCTGAGAGCGATCGCAGGCAGCACTATATTCTGATTTGTCATTTATTGTTCAGTCCCTTTCATCAGGCTGTTTCCGGTTTATCCTTCTTGTGTGTCCGGGACGTTCTTCTGCTTCCGGCTGTCTTCGCCTGTGCAGGAGTTTCTCCGCGGACGATCTCCGGCTCACCGGTGCCATCTACTACATCTTTGGTAATTGTACACTTGCGAATCGTGTCATCTGACGGAATCTTATACATCAGATCCATCAGTGAACCTTCCATGATCGCACGCAAACCTCTGGCTCCTGTCTTACGTTCCAGAGATTTCTTTGCGACCAGTTCAAGTGCATCATCTTCAAAATCAAGTTCAACACCATCCAGTTCAAATAATCTGTGATACTGTTTGGTAAGTGAGTTCTTCGGCTCTTTCAGAATACTGATCAGCGCATTCTCATCCAGCGCATCCAGAGTTACAACTACCGGCACACGACCGATAAACTCAGGAATCAGGCCGAATTTGATAAAGTCTTCCGGCATTACATCCTTCAGGATTTCACCCACATTTCTGTCTTCCTTAACAGAAACCTCTGCACCGAAACCGATGGACTTGGTATCCTGTCTGGACTCAATGATCTTCTCGATTCCGTCAAAAGCACCGCCGCAGATAAACAGAATATTTGTTGTATCAATCTGAAGAAACTCCTGATGAGGATGCTTGCGGCCACCCTGAGGCGGAACACTTGCCACTGTACCTTCCAGAATCTTCAGAAGTGCCTGCTGCACGCCTTCACCGGAAACATCGCGGGTTATGGATGGATTCTCAGATTTTCTTGTGATCTTATCAATCTCATCAATATAGATAATTCCGTACTGTGCACGTTCAATATCATAATCTGCTGCCTGAATGATCTTGAGAAGAATATTCTCAACATCCTCTCCTACATATCCGGCTTCTGTCAGTGTAGTAGCATCTGCAATAGCAAACGGTACATTCAGAAGTCTGGCAAGTGTCTGAGCCAACAGAGTTTTACCTGAACCTGTAGGTCCAAGCATCAGAATATTACTCTTCTGAAGCTCTACATCAGAATTTTTTGACGCAAGAATTCTTTTATAGTGATTATAAACAGCAACGGAAAGAGCCTTTTTTGCTGCATCCTGACCAATTACATAATCATCCAGAACTGCATGGATCTCTTCCGGTTTTAACAGATTAATATCAGAATTCAAAACCTCGTCATCATAAGGATTTAATTCTTCCTCCATGATCTCTGAGCAGATGCCAATGCACTCGTCGCATATAAATACTTTACCATCCGGACCTGCGATCAGTTTTCTTACCTGATCTTCTGTCTTCTGGCAAAAGGAGCATCTTACTTTTCCTTCTCTCATTTTTTCTGCCATGAATTTATGTCTGTCCTTTCTCTATACTAACTAATAAGACTCCTGTGACGATTCACAGGAGTCTTATCTTTCGCATTATTTATGCATGACTACACCGTCAATCAGTCCATATGCCTTTGCTTCTTCAGCAGTCATATAGTTGTCCCGGTCTGTATCACGCTCAACAACTTCTATCGGCTGACCGGTATTTGCAGCCAATAACTCATTTAAAGTTCTCTTTGTCTGTGCGATATGATCTGCCACGATCTGGATCTCTGTTGCCTGTCCCTGCGCACCGCCGGATGGCTGATGGATCATGATAGTGGAATGCGGAA
>ENA-OPTB01002412-OPTB01002412.1-human-gut-metagenome-genome-assembly--contig:-NODE-2412-length-12039-cov-3.080941_pt1 | contig 12039 bp, 7 predicted proteins | sample MGYA00241810_ERZ501911 | MGnify/ENA primary metagenome ERZ501911 (study PRJEB25962, sample SAMEA2042304) | human gut metagenome | biome: human gut; feature: human-associated habitat; material: faeces... | reverse complement strand
ATATGGAATTTCCTCTCGAGCAGGAAAAAGAAGGCGGCACACAGGAATTCCTTCTTCGTCTGCGCGGCAGTAAGTTACAGGATGATGCTATCCTGGATGAATTCTATGACAAAGTGATCGAATCTTACGATTACGGTGAGAATTATTATATCATCCTGATCCACGCTGTATACGATATCCCTGGTAAATCTTCTGATGGTCAGGAAATGTTTGATGCTTCCGATGAGATCTATGATCATATTCTGTGCAGCATCTGCCCTGTAAACCTTTCCAAAGCAGGTCTCTGCTACAATGCAGAAACCAACAATATCGAGGACCGCATCCGTGACTGGATCGTAGAAATGCCGGATCTTGGATTCCTGTTCCCGGTATTTAATGACCGCAGTACAGATATCCACGGACTTCTCTACTACTCCAAGAACGCAGAACAGCTCCGCAGTACTTTCGTAGATGAACTGTTTGGCTGCGATACACCGCTGTCTGCCGGAAGCCAAAGGGATTCTTTTAATGCCCTTGTAGAAGAAACTCTGGGCGAGGACTGTGCTTACGATACCGTCATGAATATCCACGAAAAACTGAACGAATGGGTTGAAGCACAGAAGGATTCTCCTGAACCCGCTGTTCTCACCAAACCAGAAGTGAAACGTCTCTTCGAGGAATGCGGTGTCGAAGAAGAAAAAATGGAAACTTTCGACCAGTGCTACGAAGCCACCGCCGGTGAGAATGCATCCCTGATGGTATCCAACATTACCAACACCCGCCGGACCGAGATCAAAACCCCGGATGTCGTCATCCACGTAGACCCGGACCGCGCGGCGTTAATTGAAACCCAGATTATTAATGGACGTAAATGTATCGTGATTCCGATGGAGGGTGATGTTGAGATCAATGGTATCCATGTGACGGGAAGTTTTTCTGAGGATAATGCGGAGGAAATTTAATATCCTTACATAATAGAGCCCCGCAGCGAATGCTGCGGGGCTCCGATTTTTGCGATTTTTTATTCGTAAATTCCATTCACAGTAACATCAAATACTGCTTCTTTTCCATTAAGCTCATCCACACCATAATCATCCGGGAAGGTTACGGTTACTTCTACTTCATCTCCTGGGTGAGCACCTACGAGCTGATCTTCAAAGTTATCAATATAGCTTCCAGAACCGATCACAAGGTCTGTTCCCTTTCCATCAGTGCTTCCACGATCGAATGCTGTACCATCGATCTTACCAACATAATCAATGTTTACAGTATCTCCGTCTTTGACTGTCAGAGATGTGTCTGTGCTGTAGGAAGGTGCTTCCGTAGCTTCTGGTGTTGTTGTTGCACTTGCTGCCTCAGTAGCTTCCGGTGTTGTTGTTGCACTTGCTGCCTCTGTAACTTCTGGAGTCTCAGTAGCGTCTGCTTCCGGTGTCTCTGTTACCTCAGTATCTTCTGTTGTATCAGCAGCTTCCTCGGTCAGCTCCGGTGTTGCGGTTGGCTGATTATATTTATGGTTATCTGTTACTTTGAGAGTCTTGAGAACTTTCTTCTCTTCTTTGATATCTGCATCTTCCATCCACTTGTCAGTAGTCTCTGTATACAGATCCTGCTCTCTTGTAGAAATGATAGACTCTTTCTTGGTCTCTGTTGCTTCTTCATCGTTTTTCTGATTCAGTTTTACAACATAGTATGCTGTATCTGTTTCGATCACGTCCGGAGCAACTTCTCCATCATCGAGTGTTCTGAGGACTTTGATCACTTCATCCGGATAAGTACTGCTGGATGTACTGCTGTCTTCCTCAGAATCCTCATCATCACTGGTATCATTTGCATCAAAAGTACCTTCCAGTGAAGAATAAGAATCATCTACAGATTTAGCGATCTCATCGAAATCTCCCTCTGGATCCTTGGTCAGTTCATCCTGGATCTTCTGTGCATCTTCTTTCTTCTGCTTAATCTCATCATCGCTTAAATCTGCTGTGCTGATACTTACATAACTGAAAGAAGACTGCTGTGCTTCCTCATCAGAAACATCCTTGTCTACATCTGCAATGATCGGATCATGAATTCTCTGTTTGTATGTCTCAAGTTCCAGGAAGGTTTTGACCTGATCTTCTGTAACTGCCAGGTCTGCAATTGCCTCATCAGAGTTTGCTTCCATAAAGGAAGCGGCTGCTTCTTCGATTGCTTTCTCATCATCATCTGTCAGTTCTACATCATAATCAGCTGCTTTTTCTTTCATGATGTACATAAGTTCTACGTCTTCGAGGGCCTGTTCTACAAACTGTTCACCATAGGTCTTGCCTTTCTCTGCTTCTGTATCCCAGATATCAAAATCAGAGCCGCCCATATAACTTCTGTACATAGCTTCTGTCTGCATCTGACCGTCTCTGACAGAAAGGCTTACAACGCCCAGCGGGATCTCTGTTCCATCTACTGTAGCAACCGTCTTGCTTCCGTCTAATTTCTTCTCACCGCATCCGGTAAGCATTCCTGCAGCCATAATGCCTGCCATAGCAACAACGGCTGTTTTTTTTGTCATTTCCTTCATATTTTCCTCCATGATTACCTGAATTCAATAGTATGAGTATAAACTTTTTTCCCCTTCAGGGCAAGGATTATCCATAAGAAACGCTGTTTTTTCACAAAATAGACACGTTTCGTTCCTGACTGACTTTACTCCTCCACCAGTTTCTCCAGTTCATTCAGAAAATCCGTAAGTGCTGTCAGAAGATTTCCGACCGGTGTCAGGATAAATTTCGGTTCCTGCTCATTCTTGAACTGAAGTCCGCGTCTGTATTTCTGCATCAGTTCCGGGAAACCTGCCGGATTCAGTTTCGCACGCTCATACAAAGTGATCTTCAGATCTTTGCCCATCTGCTTGATCTCCGTCACATAGCTTCTGTGTGCAAGAGCTTTGATCCGGGCAATCGTCAGAAGGTTCAGCACTGCCTTCGGCGGCTCTCCAAATCGATCCAGAAGTTCCTCCAGCATATCATCATAATCCTGCGTTGTCTCAATCCCTGCTGTCCTCTTATAGATGTCCAGTTTCTGGTACTCATTGCTGATATAGGTATCCGGAATAAAGGCATCCATATTCAGATCGATCGTTGTTTCAAAGTCCTCCATCGTGTGGATTCCCTTTGCCTCCTTGACCGCCTCACTGAGCATCTTGCAGTAGAGATCATATCCGACAGCATTCATATGTCCGTGCTGCTCCGCACCAAGAAGATTACCTGCACCACGAAGTTCCAGGTCCCTCATCGCGATCTTGAATCCACTTCCGAGGTCTGTATACTCACGGATCGCAGACAGTCGTTTCTCTGCTGTCTCTTTGAGCATCGTATTCCTTCGGTACATCAGAAATGCATATGCGGTACGGTTGGAACGTCCGATCCTTCCTCGAAGCTGATACAGCTGTGACAATCCATAACGGTCTGAGTCATGGATGATCATGGTATTTACATTTGAAATATCAAGCCCCGTCTCTATGATCGTTGTGGAAACAAGCACATCGATCTCACCATTGATAAACGCATACATAACCGCTTCCAGTTCTCTCTCACTCATCTGTCCATGCGCAAAATCAATCCGCGCATCCGGGATCAGTTTGGAAAGACGCGCCGCCACATCCGCAATATCATTGACTCTGTTGTATACATAATAAACCTGACCGCCCCTTCGGAGCTCTCGGTTGATTGCCTCACGGACAGTCTCTTCATCGTACTCCATAACATAAGTCTGGATCGGAACGCGGTCCATCGGCGGCTCCTCCAGAACACTCATGTCACGGATCCCTATCATACTCATATGAAGTGTTCGTGGAATCGGCGTTGCCGTCAGTGTCAGTACATCAACGTCTTTCTTGAGCTGCTTGATCTTTTCCTTATGGACAACGCCAAAACGCTGTTCCTCGTCAATGATCAGCAGACCAAGGTTTTTGAAAGTGACATCTTTTGACAGGACTCTGTGTGTTCCTACAATTATGTCAACCTGTCCTTTTTTGAGATCACTGATCGTCTTCTGCTGCTGAGAAGGTGTACGGAAACGGCACAGAAGATCCACACGTACCGGAAACTCATTCATACGCTGTACAAAGGTGTTATAGACCTGCTGTGCAAGAATGGTAGTAGGTACCAGGTAAACGACCTGCCGGCTCTCCTGCACGGCTTTAAACGCCGCACGAAGCGCAACCTCTGTCTTGCCATATCCAACGTCTCCGCACACAAGACGATCCATGATCTTGGTACTTTCCATATCTTTCTTGGTGTCCTCAATCGCAGCAAGCTGATCTTCAGTTTCCTCATACGGGAACATTTCTTCAAACTCTCTCTGCCATACAGTATCCGGACCGCATACATACCCTTCTTTTTCCTGGCGGACCGCATAAAGTTCCACCAGTTCTTTCGCGATATTCTGGACTGCACCTTTCACTCTGGATTTTGTCTTTTTCCATTCCTGACCGCCAAGACGGTTCAGCTTCGGCGGTTTTGCAGTCTCCGATCCCGCATATTTCTGAAGCGCATCAAGCTGTGTTGCAAGGATATACAGATTACTGCCGTTGCGGTATTCGATCTTGATATAATCTTTTGTAATTTTATCCACCGCAACCTTCTCAATACCACGGTAGATTCCCAGCCCATGTTTTTCATGAACTACAAAATCTCCAATCGAAAGTTCCGAGAAATCCTGAATACGTTTTCCATTGTATTCTTTCTTTTTCTTACGCTTCTTCTGCTCTTTTCCAAAAATGTCAGTTTCTGTGATAATCGCAAATTTGATAAACGGATATTCAAATCCCTTACGTGCATGACCATAAGCGACCATGATCTCGCCCGGTTCCAGCACACGGTCAAAATCCTGCCCGTAAAAAGCACTTAATCCCTCATCCTGCAGATCCTTCGCAAGACGCTCCGCTCTTGTCCTTGAACCGGAAAGAAGCACGATCTGATATCCCTGTTTCTTGTACTGTCGGAGATCTTTGACGAGAAGTTCAAAACTACTCTGATAAGAACTCATGGATTTGACTGTCAGGTTAAACTGCTCTGTAATCTTCCAGTCTGCCCTCTTTGGTTCCATCAGTGATACAGAAATGCAGTTTCGATTATTCAGCTTGTGATTCAGATCTTCCCATCTGCACATCCAGTTCTGGGAAATATTTTCTTCACCTTTCTGCTGACGGTTTTCACAGCTCTGACGAAATTCCTCTTCTACTGCTCTGGCATTTTCCTCCAGGCGGTTCGGCTCATCAAGAAAAACAAGACTGTTTTTTTCTGCAAAATAATCAAGAAAAGAAACGCCGCCCTTTTCTGCCGGCTGTTCTGTCGCCGGATAGATCATGATCTCGTCAAGATTTTCCAGGGAACGCTGGCTCTGTGAGTCAAACGTACGGATCGAGTCGATCTCATCTCCCCAGAGTTCGATCCTCCACGGATTTTCTTCGGTAAGGGAATAAATATCCACAATGCCGCCCCGGACAGAAAACTGTCCCGGCATTTCCACCTGACCTACACGCTCATAACCCATATGCACAAGCGCATCTTTGAGTTTATCCATATCCAGCGTACTGTCATTTCGAAAATGGATCAGCTGTTTTTCTATTTTGTCAAACGGCTGAAGATAATCCATACATCCGTCTATACTCGTGACAACAGTGATGTTTTCTTTCTGTTCCAGCAGAGCTTTGATCACACGCATTCTCTGGCGGATCAGAAGGTTTCCATGAATATCTGCCTGAAAAAAGAGCAGATCTTTCGCCGGATAGTAATATACATTCTTATCATAAAAACGATAATCCTCGTACAGTTCCTTCGCAGCTTTCTCATCTTCTGCCAAAATCAGGTGAGATGTAAAAAGCCCGGAAAGCCCATATATTAAATGAGCTTTCTGGGACTCCATACAACCACTTATCTCCAGTATTCCACGATTACTTTTTGCTTTTGTATAAATTGCTTCCATCTCTGCAAGATTTTGCAGAGGATGCAAAAATGTTTTCATACAACCCCCGGTTTCTTGTTGAATTCATTCATGGCGGCATCCGGGCCATCGGACAGGATCAGTTCCACTGCCTTGCATGCACGGTCCTGCGCCTCATCAACGAGTTTGCGGTCTTCACTTCCAAATCTTCCAAGAACATAATCCGCAAGATCCCAGCCCTGCGGCTTGGCACCTACACCGACTTTGATACGCACAAATTTCTGTGTACCGAGCTCCTGAATGATATTTTTGATTCCATTATGCCCTCCGGCACTTCCCTTCTTGCGGATACGAAGCTGGCCCGGATCCAGATCGATGTCATCATAGATCACGATCATCTCTGTTTCCGGGTCAATTTTGAAGTAGTTTGCCATCTCCCGGACCGGACCTCCGCTGAGATTCATATAGGACAGAGGTTTCATCAGGAGAGCAGGCTGCCCTCCGATGATCCCCTTGCCGTACATGGCATTAAACTTCACACCGCCCTGTGGGATCTGGTATTCTTCTACCAGTTTGTCAATCACATCAAATCCCATGTTGTGGCGTGTCGCTTCATACTGCCTTCCGGGATTTCCCAAACCTACGATCAAGTACATTCAAATTTCCTCGCTTAATTAAAGTAAACCATTTCATCTGCCAGTGGCTCGCAGATTTCTACATGATCTGCGTAGAGAACGACACCTTCTTCTCCCTGGTACTCGTTTCTCTTCTCTATAGCAACTTTTGCAGTGACTTCTACCCATGATCCCGGGGCCAGTTTCGGCGCATAAGCACTCTTGCATACATAGCCAAGGAATGTTGTGTCATCTGCACAGCAGGTCATTGCGGTACGTCCCGGAACAAAGAATTTGCTTCCCATTCCGCGCGGTTTCATGACTCTTGCTTTGAATTTGACGGTTTTTCCTTCGTAATTTTCCGGATGGTCCATTGCATCTACAAACCAGATACCATAATCTTCCGGCAGGATGTCAATGACCGGTGCATCCATATCGAATGGCATCTCATCCTGGAAAATATCTCCCATCTCGCCTTCTTCATCCTCAAAGATGACTTCTGCTCTCTGGTTCGCAACCTTGATCCCACGACGGTAAGTCGGCAGCGGATCGTCTTCTTTGCAGCGGTTGAAAATAACCATGTCAGTATTTTTTATCATGTCCATAAAAATGGATTTCATGTTTGCCATATACATCTGGAAAGTGCTGGCATCTACGCAGGTGATCTGCTGTTCTACGCCCCATCCTTCCGGAAGCTGCATTTTTTCGAAATTGCTTACCAGCCACATTCCATTATATTCGATGATAACACGTTCAGGCTGATGAAGGATACTCATTGCTACCAGTCTCTCAGTAGTGAATTCTTCTTCACTTTCGATGATCTCTACAACTGTATTATTTTTTTTGAGTGCAGCCTCATCGTATTCTTCTTCTCCTTCTTCGCAGAGGATCAGAAGGGTCTTTCCATCAATGTGGAAATAATCCTGCTGAAGAGTAAAATTCAGGAAAGAAGTCTTTCCACTTTCAAGGAAACCTGTCATTAAATAAATCGGCACTTTGATTTCTTCCATAGTCTGTATGATCCTCCGTTATTACAGGCCAAAAAGCTCAGCCAGTTTGTCCTCGTTGAGTTTGGAACCGATTACGCAGAGACGTCCTGTATATTCCGGTGCCCCGCTGCGGATCTCTGTTTCTTCCGGAACCATATCAAAGTAGATCCATGTTCCGTCTTCTGCCGGAAGCATTCCTTTCGCACGAAGGATGATTCCATATTCTTCTGTCTCAGACAGTGTCTCAAGGATCTTTTCAAGATTTTCTCTTGTGTATTTCTTAATTGTCTCACGGCCCCAGCTTGTGAAAACTTCGTCTGCATGATGATGGTGATGATGGTCATGTCCGCAGCCGCATTCTTCATGGTCGTGATCGTGATGATGATCGTGGTCATGATCATGTCCGCAGCCACACTCTTCATGGTCATGGTCGTGATGATGGTGCTCATGTTCCTCGTGATCGTGGTCATGGTCATGTCCGCAGCCACATTCTTCATGGTCATGGTCGTGATGATGGTGCTCATGTTCCTCATGATCGTGGTCATGATGATGTTCATGCTCCTCGTGATCATGGTCATGATGGTGATGTCCATGCTCGTGAACATGTCCGCATTCCGGGCAAACTTCTTCTTCCATCATTTCCTGCTCCAGAGATACCGGATGTTCCATAACTTCCAGGATCTTTGCACCTTCCAGTTTCTCGATCGGTGTGGTGATGATTGCTGCCTTCGGGTTGATCTCACGAAGAAGCTCCATTGCAGCCTGTGCTTTTGCTTCATCTACGATATCGGTACGGCTCATGATGATCGCACCTGCATATTCAACCTGGTTATTGAAAAATTCACCAAAGTTTCTCATATACATTTTGCATTTCTTTGCATCTACAACAGTTGTGTAGCTGTTAAGAACCAGTCCTGTCTCTTCTGCAACACCCTGAACTGCTTTGATAACATCTGACAGTTTGCCGACACCTGATGGCTCGATCAGGATTCTATCCGGATGATATTTGCTGATAACTTCCTTAAGGGATGCACCAAAATCGCCAACCAGTGAGCAGCAGATACAGCCGGAGTTCATCTCACGGATCTCAATTCCTGCTTCTTTAAGGAATCCACCGTCAATACCGATTTCACCAAATTCGTTCTCGATCAGTACAACCTGCTCACCTTTGAAAGCATCTTTGAGAAGTTTTTTGATCAGTGTTGTTTTACCGGCTCCAAGGAAACCGGAGATAATATCAATTTTTGTTCTTTCCATGATATATGCATGTCCTTTCTTATTTCGATTGTTTCATTAAGCTAACTCATAACGTAGCTTGACCAGGAAGTGCATGCACCCCCTGGTTAAATTTACCTTTTAATATGGTAATGGGGACATGAACCAGTCACGCCCCCACTGCATTTATTGTCTGATCAGCCGTTGATCATGAAGTTCAGAAGTTTATCAATGTCTTCTTTCTCGTAAGCAACGATCTCAAGTTCCGGGATCTCTCCGCCTGAGAAGATGTTTGCCAGAGATACATACTGGGATAATTTGGATTTGAGGTTCAGTCTGTCTCCCTCACCTGTTACAAGTTCTACTCTGCCTGTGCAGCTATCTACTACTTCGAAAAATTTCTCAACGTCTTTAATATTGGATACTTTCATCTTAGTTCTCCTTTCGAGATCTTATTATCAATTCCTATTTACTTTGTAATTCGCGCTCAGTATAAACCATATTTCCTGAAATTGCAAGACCTTTTACAACAAAATTTAGTATGTAAAAACAGCAATTCCATATGCAGGAAGCGGATATGCAAAAGAGAATTCTCTGTGGTCGCACTCCTGTGCTTCTGCCTTGAATACCTTCGGTTTGTCCAGAAGTCCATGCTCATCCATGATAAGTTTGTACTGTTTTTTCTTCGGAACGCCAACACGATAATCCGGACGTTCTACCGGTGTATAGTTTACTACAAACAGGAGGTTATTTCTCTTGGTCGGTGATTTACGAACCAGGCTGAAAATGCTTCTGTCTGCATCGTCTGCATTGATCCATTCAAATCCTTCTGGATCATTGTCACCTGCATACAGTGCAGGATATTTCTTATACATATGAAACAATGTCTTGACAAAATTCTGGAGATCCTTGTGGTTGTCCTCTTTAAGAAGATACCAGTCAAGTTCTCTCTCCTCACTCCACTCACGAAGCTGTCCGAAGTCCTGACCCATAAACAGAAGTTTCTTGCCCGGATGGAAGATCATAAACGCATATGCTGCCTTAAGGTTCTTGAATTTGTCATCCGGATATCCCGGCATCTTGTTCAGCATGGAACACTTAAGATGTACGACCTCATCATGTGAAATGACAAGTACATATCTCTCACTGTATGCATATGTCATTGAGAAAGTCATCTTATTGTGATCGCCCTTACGGAAATATGGATCCAGTTTCATGTATTCCAGGAAATCATTCATCCAGCCCATGTTCCATTTCAGTGAGAATCCAAGACCATTGTCCTCTGCTTTACCTGTAACCTGCGGCCATGCGGTAGACTCCTCTGCGATCATAACCGTACCGTGGTTTCTTCCAAGTACAACGGTATTCAGATGTTTGAAGAATTCTATTGCTTCAAGGTTCTTGTTATCACCGTACTTATTGGCAACCCACTCGCCATCTTTCTTGCCATAATCCAGATAGAGCATAGATGCAACTGCATCTACACGGAGGCCGTCTACATGGCATTCCTCGATCCAGTACAGTGCGTTGGCGATCAGGAAGTTCTTGACTTCCGGACGTCCGTAATTGTAGATCTTGGTTCCCCAGTCAGGATGCTCACCCTGTCTCGGGTCTTCATGCTCATAGACAGCAGTTCCATCGAAATTGGCAAGTCCATGTGCATCCTTCGGGAAATGAGCCGGAACCCAGTCGAGTATAACACCGATCTTGTTTCTGTGCAGGTAATCCACCATATATTTGAAATCCTGTGCAGTACCATACCTGGAAGTCGGTGCATAATATCCTGTTACCTGATATCCCCAGGATCCGTCAAATGGATGCTCTGCAATTCCCATAAGTTCTACATGAGTATATCCCATCTCTTTGACATAGGCCGCCAGTTCATGTGCAAATTCACGGTAATTATAAAATCCCGGATCATCCTCATTCTCTGCCGGATGTTTCTTCCAGGAACCCGGATGTACTTCATAGATTGCCATCGGTTCACGTTTCTCGTCAAATTCCGGACGCTTCTTCATCCAGGTGGTATCTTTCCATTTGTAATCCGTAATGTCTGTAATTCTTGATGCCGTTCCCGGTCTGAGTTCTGCTTCATTTGCGTATGGATCTGCCTTATAAAGTTCTTCTCCATGATATCCGACAATAAAGAATTTGTACAGATCTCCAACTTTGGCACCCGGAACAAAGATCTCATATACTCCGATCTCACCGACTCTGTTCATTGGATTTGCCTGATTATCCCAGTTATTAAAATCACCGATTACAGAAACATATCTTGCATTCGGTGCCCAGACTGCAAAATAGACACCCTTCTTGCGCTGCTGTGTGGTAGGATGAGCTCCTAATTTCTTATAGATGTCGTAATGAGTTCCCTGCCCGAACAGATACTGATCCAGTTCTGTAAACTGCATTTTCTCTCCCATCCAGAAATTCCTCCCTTAATTCAAAATTGAGCAGGCTGAAAATATAGAGTCCTGTCTGTGCAGTATATGATTATCGGTAATCTGCACATTTTACTCCTCTTATTCAAGCCAATTTATAGACATATTATACCAATCCAGACTGTTTACGTCAATTAAAAGTATGTCCTGTTACTACAATCTCCCTACAAAAAAATGAGGGCAGAACTGTTATTTCTGTTCTGTCCTCATTTGTATTTCTTATTTAGTATGTATCGTACGAATCGTCGCCGGAATCCTCATCATAGTAGTCTCCGGAATCATCGTATCCAGAGTCTCCACTGTCTCCCGAGTCATCATAACTGGAGCTGTCATCGCCAGAGTCATAATCTTCTGAATCACTTCCATCTCCTGAAGAGCCGTCTCCGCCGGAATCCCCAGAACTGCTGTCACTGCTGCCATCAGAAGAATCTCCATCGGAAGAACTTCCGTCACTGACATCAGTACTGTCTGTAGAACTGTCGTCTGTAGATTCAGTGTCCGCAGAACTCTCAGATCCATCTGATGCATCGCTTCCATCTGTAGAATCCGTATTACCGTTATATCCCGGAACCGTTCCTGCCTGAAGCTGGCTGTCCCAGAACTGTGAGTATGTCGTATTCTGTAATGTTACATTCTTGGCTGCTGCCAGTTCACTGACTGTCATCAGTTTATAGCCCTGTGAAACCAGATCCGGTATCAGTTTCAATGCTGCCTGAACGGAAGGTTCATGAATATCATGCATCAGTATGATTGTACCATCTGTCAGATCGCCATTCATAACGGCATCATAATCTGCTGTTGCATCCATCAGCTTCCAGTCTTCTGTATCAAGAGACCACATGAAGAACGGCTTCTGTACTGCATCATAGATATCCTGATTGGCTG
>ENA-OPTB01002404-OPTB01002404.1-human-gut-metagenome-genome-assembly--contig:-NODE-2404-length-12070-cov-2.818560_pt1 | contig 12070 bp, 11 predicted proteins | sample MGYA00241810_ERZ501911 | MGnify/ENA primary metagenome ERZ501911 (study PRJEB25962, sample SAMEA2042304) | human gut metagenome | biome: human gut; feature: human-associated habitat; material: faeces... | reverse complement strand
GTTCCAGTGAATTGATACAGTCATATTCGATGGCATAAGCATTTCTAACAATTTTTGCATGTTCCAGTCCCGGTACAGAATGATACATGTCAAACTGTACATCTTCCGGCAGAGAACTAGACATTCCACCAACATACATTTCATTTGTATAATTTCCTTCTGGTTCGATAAATACCTGATGTCTGTTTTTATCAGCAAACCGTACTACCTTATCTTCAATAGAAGGGCAATATCTTGGACCCGTTCCTTTTATATATCCAGAATACAGAGGTGAACGGTCCAGATTATCACGAATAATCTCATGAGTTTTTTCATTCGTATAAGTGAGATAACATTTTACCTGCTCTCTCTGAACTGAATCCGATGTATTGGTAAAAGAAAAAGGTACAATCTTCTCATCACCGTATTGAGGCTCCATTTTAGAATAATCAATAGTGCTGCCATCAATTCTGGCAGGTGTACCTGTTTTAAAACGACGCATTTCTATACCTAATTTTTCCAAAGAATCTGTCAAATGTGTTGCTGCCTGCAATCCATTAGGACCGGTATATACAGATACACTTCCGGTAATGCACCGGGCATTTAGATAAGTTCCTGTACAAAGCACACATACCTTACAAGAATAAACAGCTCCTGTATAAGTTTTGACACCTACCACTCTTCCATCTTCAACAAGAATCTCATTTACTTCTCCCTGGCGTATTGTCAAATTTTCTGTCTGTTCCAGAACTTTTCTCATAGACTTGCTGTATTCCTGTTTATCTGCCTGGGCACGAAGAGAATGTACAGCAGGACCTTTTGACTTATTTAACATTTTTGACTGGATAAAAGTTCTGTCTATATTTTTTCCCATTTCACCGCCCAGTGCATCGATTTCTCTTACCAGATGTCCTTTTGAAGTTCCACCTACATTGGGATTACATGGCATCATAGCTATACTGTCTACGCTAACTGTAAACATAACTGTTTTCAAAGACAATCTTGCTAATGCCAGTGCAGCTTCACAGCCTGCATGACCGGCACCGACAACAACCGCATCATATTCCTGATTCATACTCTTGTATTCCTCCAAACAATTTATTTTCCCATACAAAAATCTTTAAAGATTTTATCCACTATATCATCTTCTATCGTTTCACCTATGATCAAACCAAGCTGTTCGTACGCATTTTGCATATCAATGGTAAAAAGATCCTCCGGCATTCCGGCATCAATCGTTTCCAACAACTGCATCAGACTATTTTTACAATCGTAAAGTGACTGCTTTTGCCGCATATTTGTTATATAAATGTTATCATTATAATCAATACTATCTTTTATAAAAAGATCATTCAAATATTCTTCCAGTTCTTTCAATCCTTTACCCTGCAAAGCAGAAAAAGGCATGATCTTCTTCTGATCAGAAAAAGGAATTTCCTCCTTATACTGATTTTTCAGATCCCATTTATTAAGCAGTATAACGCCTGGCTTATCTTTTGCCTGTTCCAGCACTTCATAATCTTCGCTTTCAAATTCACCACTGGCGTCCAAGATACAGATAACAAAATCACATTGCTCTATAGATTTCTTTGCTTTTTCAATTCCTATTTTTTCTATCTGATTATCGGTATTTCTAATTCCTGCTGTATCAATCAAATGAAGTCTGGTGGTTCCTATACGAACCTCTTCTTCCAATGTATCTCTAGTAGTTCCGGCAATATCTGTTACGATAGCTCTGTCCTCTCTCAAAATACAATTTAAGAAAGAAGACTTTCCTACATTTGGTTTTCCTACGATAACTGTCTGAATTCCCTCTTTAATTATCTTTCCATTTTCACTATTTTTCAATAAATGTTCTACCTGTTCCAACAGTTGTCTGGCATGATTCAATATTGTATCCACATACCCATCCAATGACAAATGTTCCGGGTCGTCCAATGCTGCCTCAACAAAAGCAATGTCTGTCAGAAGTACTTCTCTCATTTTTTCAACTTCAACTTTAATATCACCTCGAAGCTGATTTAATGAATTGTGCAGAGCCAGTTCACTGTCCGACTGAATTACATCCATCACAGATTCCGCCTGAGACAGATCAATTCTTCCATTTAGAAATGCCCTTTTTGTAAATTCACCCGGCTGTGCAATACGGACTCCTTCTTTCACAAAATGTTCCAGCAATATCTGACATACAAAAGATCCACCATGACATTGTACTTCCACCACATCTTCCATAGTATAACTTTTTGGTGCCTTCATCAAAAGTACGATTACTTCATCGATCACTTCTCCATTGGAATCTTTTATATATCCAAAATGAATGGTATGGCTCTGCTTTTGTGTCAGATCGATCTTCTTTCCGCTTTTACCAACAAAAGAATTACTTACTATATTCACTGCTTCCGGACCACTGATCCGGATAATACTGATACTGCCATCTTTGGATGAAGTCGCTATGGCAGCAATGGTATCTTCGTAAAACATATTACCTCCGATTTCAGAAAAAAAAGGCCGAATCCAATTAAGATTCAGCCTTTCACACTAATCTCTCTTCTGCTCTCTATTTGCATATGGCTTTCTGCGGTCTCTTGAATAATTATTTTTCTTTCTATAATTATTTCTTCGAGGCAGTTCCGAAGCAAATTCTCTGTTCAGGGTGATTACCACTTTACGATGTGGCTCATCTCCTTCACTATGAGTGTCTACATATTTATCCGGCTGCAGCGCCGCATGAATAATGCGTCTCTCATAAGGATTCATTGGCTCAAGAAAAGCAGGACGACCTGTTTTCTTTACTTTATTTGCCATGTTCTTAGCAAGATTTTCAATGGTCTCTTTTCTTCTCTGACGATAATTTTCTGTATCAATCTTAATCTTTACATACTTATCAGAATTTTTGTTTGCTACCAAAGATGTCAGATACTGAAGGGAATCCAGCGTCTGTCCTCTTTTGCCGATCAGGATGCCCATATCCTCACCGGCAAAATCAACTTCAAGAGAACCGTTCTCGGCATTGTACTCCATCTGGATCTCAACCGGGAGCTCCATGGCTTTGAATACACCGCTTAAGAACTCAAGTGCCGTTGCCTTGATCTGGGCGATTTCCTCGTCTGTTCTCTGAACTACTTCACGCTCTTCTCTTGGCTCGGAGCGTCTTGCAGTTTCTGCCTGACGCGGAGCAGATTTTCTTTCCGTTTCTTTCTTTACAGCTTCTTTTTTCGGCGCTTCCTTTACCGGTGCAGGAGCTGCCTCTTTTTTCTCTGGTTTCTGGGGTGCTTCCGGTTCTTTTTCCGGTGCGGCTTTTACAGCGGCACGGATCACAGCCGGTTTACTTCCGATTCCAAAGAATCCGGAACTGCCTTCGCTGATGACCTGGATCTCCAGTTTATCGCTGGCAGCCTGAAGCTCAATGCAGGCTTTTGTAATAGCGTCGTCCACGGTTTTTGCGGATACTTCGATAAACTCCATAAAGATTTACCCCCTATTTTTTCTTTTTGCTGTTCTTTTCATCAAACTGTTTTACCATGTTTGCTTTCGCAGCGATGCTTCCGGCGCGGTATTCCTGATTACTGTTGTAATACTCAGTCGAAGCTTTTCTTGCTGCCTCTTTTTCCTCAGCAGACGGCTCTTCGTTCTCCTGTACCTGAATATTACGCACACTCTGCGTTGCAGCCTGTGTGATTTTCTGCGGCGGAAGGCCGGCTTTTTCTCTCTTCTTTGCAGCTTTTTCTTGGTTTTTGCGGATCACCTCATCCATGTCAATGGAAGACATATGACGGTTGATCACAATCTGCTGTACGCTTCGAACAAGCGCACCTGCAATCCAGTAAATACCAATACCGATGGAGAACGATAAACACATAAATGCGGAGAAAACAGGCATTACCGTGTTCATGGTCTTCATAGAATTTTCCATGGAGTTTGCTGTCTTATTTCCGTTGTTGGAAGATGGTGCCTGCGGCATCAGCTTGTAATTCAGCCACTGGGTAAACCATGCCAGAACCGGCACCAGAATTGCTCCTACAATCAGAAGAGCAGATCCGTTTGCCATACCCTCGCGGATGACATCCATCGGAGACTGTGTGATATTAAATCCAAGGAACATGTTGATATGCTTGGACTCCGCGGCGGTTTTTGTAATGGTATCCGCAATACCGGAGAACTCGCTGATATCGGCCAGCTTCGTCCACTGGGACGGTTTCAGCACATAAAACATGTCCAGAAGGTTATTTTCGGTTAATGTTTCACTTACTTTACTGTACATGGTAACACGGTTATCTGTGATAAACTGTGTCAGGATGTCAGAATATCCTGATACACCCATCATCTGTGTTGTCAGTCCCTGGAATACATTGCGGACACTTCCGATATATCCCGGAATATGATAGATAACCTGGTACAGCGCAAGCAGAATCGGCATCTGAACCAGCAGTGTACTGCAGCTTCCTGTCGGGGAGACACCGTATTTCTGATAAACTGCCATGGTTTCTTCAGATTTTTTCATCTGAGAAGCCTGGTCTTTTTTGTTCTGATATTTCTTTTCAATTCTCTGCAGATCCGGCTGCATTACGCTCATCATCTTCGACATCTTCTGCTGCTTGATCTGAAGCGGCGTCAGAACGAGATAAATGATAATCGTATACAGAATAATCGCAATACCGATGTTCGGAATTCCAATTTTTTCCAGGCAAAAATAAATTCCATTGATCAGCCAGCCGAGGATCTGGCATACCCACCCGATAATCGGCCACGTTGACTTACTCAGTACGATATCCAAAACGTCTTTTCCTCCTTATTTATCTACGGCACAGGGTCGTAACCTCCGTGTGAAAACGGGTTACATCTCAGTATTCTCCATAATGCCAGCAGACTTCCTTTGAAAGCACCATATTTCTGAATCGCTTCCAGCCCGTACTGCGAGCAGGTCGGCGTATAAGGGCAGTGCACCCTCTTCAGAGGAGACAGGTACTTCTGATAAAACCGGATACCTTTTATCAATACCGTCTTCATTTTTCTGTTTCCTTTAATATATGATGTAGTTTTCCCAGATGCAAAAGTGCTCCCTCTATCTCGAAATACGTACAGTTTTTTGCATTAACTCTTGCGATCACAACTACATCCATTCCACACTGAAATTCCTCTTCATGCAGACGATAACTCTCCCGGATCAGTCTCGCCAGATGGTGGCGCACAACGCTGTTTCCCACCTTTTTACTTACTGAAATTCCAATCCGGTTCCGTCCCAGCTGATTTTTCTTCACATACATGACCAGAAATCGGTTTGCAAACGATGTTCCCTGCTTATAAACCAGCTGAAAATCTCTGTTTTTTTTCAGGCTTTCCGAATATTTCATGAATCCATTCTTTCCTTCATGATTTGTCTAAATTTTCTTTTCATTGAATAGCTTTAGATAGAAGAAAAGACCACATAAATTTTATGCGGCCTTTGGTTTTATGCTGATAATTTTTTTCTTCCTTTTAATCTTCTTGCAGCTAAAACTTTTCTTCCACCTTTTGTGCTCATTCTTGCTCTGAATCCGTGAACTTTAGCTCTGGATCTTTTTTTCGGCTGAAATGTCATTTTCATAAGATAAGGCACCTCCTTTAAATTCTAATCAATAACTGCCTGCAAGGCAGTATTTCACTACATGTATGACAGAAAACATCATTTCAATTATATTCATAAACCCCCATTTCGTCAACCCTAAAATCAATAATTTTCGCAGTTTTTTTCGGAAAAAATGCCGCTCTGACGCGGTTTTCCGGTCTGCCGCTGCCCGTGCCTTCCGTGTGCTGATTTTCGGTTTATCCACAACTTATCCACACTGTCCGCCGCACGCGTACAAATACCAGTTCGATTTTTGTGCTTTCCACACGATATCTTGTAACCGTAATCAACATTATCCACAATCTGTGGATAACCTTGTGGATAACTTTCGGTTTTGCTGTGTACAACCTGTGGGCATTTCCAATTTTTCCAGTATTTACGCCATGTATAATGTGTATATAAGTTTTCCAGACTTTACACATTTCGGTTTTTCCAGCCCTCTATCCACAATTTTATCAACATAAGATTCCCTGTTATCCACAAACTATCCTCCATTTCATCAACAGGAAAATTTTTTACACATTCTGTGGATAAAAAAATAATTATCCACATTTTTGGGTTGAATAAAACGGCATTTTATTATATCATATAGAAGTAAAAATGCGACTATTCGGGGGAAATTTCGTTTTCCAGACAGAAGTTATCCCCAAAAAGCAATGATTATAGAAGCGGAGCGACAGAAAAAGCATGGAAATCGTACAAGATAAATGGAAAGAAATACTGCAGAGAGTGCGGGACGAGCACGAATTATCTGAGATCTCCTTTACTACATGGATTGAACCACTTACGATCCATTCGGTTGAGGACAATCTGATCACAATCCTGGTTCCATCCGAAAAAATGGGTCTCGATTACGTGAGCAAAAAATATACTCTTCCTATTAAAGTGGCAATCGCGGAAATCACAGGTGTCAACTATGAGATCCGCTTTATTCTTCCGGAAGAAGTGAAACAGGAAAAAGCGCCTGCTCCCGTCCAGAAAAATCTCTATGTGCCGAACCTGAATCCAAAGTATACCTTTGATACCTTCGTGGTCGGCAGCAATAACAAATTTGCCCATGCAGCTTCTCTCGCCGTGGCCGAATCCCCGGGAGAAATCTACAATCCGCTGTTTTTATACGGTGGTGTTGGACTGGGCAAAACCCATCTGATGCACTCGATCGCACATTTTATTCTTCAGAAGAACCCGTCTTCGCGGATTCTCTACGTAACGAGTGAAGAATTTACCAATGAAGTCATCGAGGCTATCCGAAACAGCAACAACACCGCAATGACCAAATTCCGTGAGAAATACCGCAATATCGACGTACTTCTCATCGATGATGTGCAGTTTATTATAGGAAAGGAATCCACGCAGGAAGAGTTTTTCCATACCTTCAATACGCTGCACGGCGCCAACAAACAGATCATCCTTTCTTCGGATCGTCCCCCGAAAGACATGGATATCCTGGAAGACCGCATCCGTTCCCGTTTCGAATGGGGACTCCTTGCCGACATCCAGAGCCCGGATTATGAGACGCGAATCGCCATTCTCCGAAAGAAACAGGAATTAGACGGCTATTCCGTCAGCGACGATGTGATCGAATACATCGCTTCCAATATTAAATCGAACATCCGTGAGTTGGAAGGCGCTCTCAACAAAATCATTGCATACGCAAACCTTGAAAAACGTGAAATCAACATTGATCTTGCAGAGCAGGTGCTGCGCGACATCATCTCCCCGAACGAGAAGAAGGTGATCACGCCGGAATTTATCATCGACACCGTTGCAGATCACTTCGATATTACGCCGTCCGACATTGTCGGCAGCAAGCGGAGCAGCAAAATCGTATTCCCGCGCCAGATCGCAATGTATCTGTGCCGCGAAATGCTCGATGCCCCGCTGACCGGAATCGGAAAAATGATGGGCGACCGCGATCATACCACTGTCATGCACGGCATTGAGAAGATCGAAAAGGAAATGAGTGCTAAAGACAGTGTCCGCAACACGGTAGACATCTTAAAGAAGAAGATCAACCCGTCGAAATAGGCGGAGCCTTTGTAACTCTGTCAAAACGGTTAAAACCGATTTACATTTATATAAGAAGAAACTCATCGGTTGACAGGCCCTTATTTATACACAAACCGATGTGGAAAGCCTGTGGATGAATTGTGGACAAATTTGGGGCCTGAAGTTATCAACATTTCATACACAGGTTCACGTTCGATTATTCACAGAGTTATACAGATCGATTTTTCCAGTATTTCCGCATTCTTGACGGGGTTTTCCACATATCCACAGCCCCTACGACTAAGACTACGGATTTTTACTATATTTTTTCTTTATAAGCAGACTCACCAAACAGTGAGGAAAGGAGAGTTATCCACAATTATGAAATTAGTGTTTGACAAAGCAGACCTTGTAAAAAGCGTTGGTATCGCTATGAAAGCTGTCTCCGGTAAAACAACCATGCCGATTCTGGAATGCATTCTGATTGATGCATCTTCCAACGTGATCAAATTTACCTCCAACGATATGGAACTCGGAATCGAAACCATCGTCACAGGTATGATTCTGGAACGCGGTATTGTTGCTCTGGATGCAAAGATTTTTTCTGAGATCGTAAGAAAACTTCCGGATAATCAGGTTACAATAGAAACAGATGAAAATCTGGTAACCACGATTACGTGTGAAAAAGCAAAATTCAACATTCCGGGACAGTCAGGAGAAGATTTTTCCTATCTGCCGATTCTCGAAACTTCCGATTGTGTTTCCATTTCCCAGTTCACCTTAAAAGAACTGATCCGTCAGACCATTTTCTCCATTGCAGCCAATGAGAACAACAAACTGATGACCGGTGAGCTTTTTGAAATCAAAGATAACACACTTCGCGTCGTATCTCTGGACGGACACCGTATTGCGATCCGCAGAATTGAGCTGAAAGATTCGTATCCGGACCGAAAAGTCGTTGTTCCGGGAAAAACCCTGAACGAAATCAGCAAAATTCTGTCCGGCGAGATGGATGATCAGATTGATATTTACTTCTCGGAAAACCACATTATGTTCAAGTTCGATGATACAACGGTCGTTTCCAGACTGATCGACGGTGAATATTTCCGCATCGACCAGATGCTTTCGAGTGATTATGAGACAAAAGTGACGATCAACAAAAAAGAATTCTTAAGCTGTATCGACCGTGCGACGCTTCTTGTCAAAGAAGGCGACAAAAAACCGATCATCATCGACATCCAGGATGGAGCGATGGAACTGCAGATCAACTCCGCGATGGGTTCCATGAAAGAAGAGATCGATATCAACAAAGAAGGCAAGGATATTATGATCGGTTTTAACCCGAAATTCCTGATCGATGCACTTCGTGTTATTGACGACGAGGAAATTTCGATTTATCTGGTCAACCCGAAGGCTCCATGTTTTATCCGGAACGAAGAAGAGAGCTATATCTATCTGATTCTGCCGGTAAACTTCAATTCCGTGAGATAAGTCACATAAGTTTGAAATCTGCCGGAACCTTTTCTGAAAGAACTTTCAGCGGTTTTACAGCCACACAGGTTGAAAACTGCGAACTTACGTGAGGAAAAGGCACGGCAGTGCAGGAGGAAAAAATGGAAATTATTACGCTGCGTGAAGATTACATCAAACTGGGCCAGGCATTAAAAGCTGCGGCTCTGGTAGAAGACGGCGTGGAAGCAAAGCTCGTCATCAAGGATGGCGAAGTGACCGTAAACGGTGAAGTAGATACCCGCCGCGGCCGCAAGCTCTATGACGGAGATGTTGTCTGCTACAATGGAAATGAGATACAAATTAAAAAATAAGGCTTAAAAACTTAAGCTGATTTTTCACGGACGAGTGCTCATGTATATCAAATCTTTAGAACTGAAGAACTATCGGAATTATGAGAGTTTATGCATAAATATCAGCCCCGGAACGAATATTCTCTACGGCGACAATGCCCAGGGAAAGACGAATATTCTCGAGGCTTTATATCTCGCGGGTACGACAAAATCGCACCGTGGCAGCAAGGACCGCGAAATCATCCAGTTTGACCGGGAGGAAGCCCATATCCGGATGATGGTGGAGCGGAACGGCAGCACGCATAAAATCGATATGCATCTGAAAAAAAATAAATCCAAGGGAATCGCCATCGATGGAGTTCCGATCCGCAAAGCGTCGGAACTTTTTGGCATTGTAAATATTGTGTTTTTCTCTCCGGAGGACCTGAATATCATCAAAAATGGTCCTGCGGAGCGCCGGCGTTTCCTGGATAGCGAAATTTGTCAATTGTCAAGACTATACATGATCGAGCTTGCCAATTATAATAAAGTGGTGGCGCAGAGAAACAAGCTGCTTAAAGAGATTTCGTTTTCCGGCAGAATGGCGGATACGCTCGAGATCTGGGATGAGCAGATGGTCCGCTATGGAACAAGCATTATTTCCGAGCGGAAAAAGTTTATCAGCCGCCTGAATGATATTTTATCCGAGATCCATCAGAATCTGACCGGAGGAAAGGAGCAGATTCTGATTACTTATGAACCGAATGTGTCCGAGGAAGCGTTTTCCGAAGAGTTAAAAGCCGGAAGAGAGCGTGATCTGCGTTTCGGACAGTCCTACACCGGGCCGCACCGGGACGATTTCTGTGTGCGGGTCAACGACATTGATATCCGTAAATACGGTTCCCAGGGGCAGCAGCGCACGGCAGCGTTGAGCCTTAAACTGAGCGAGCTTGCGCTTATGCGCCGCGTTCGGGGCGAGGCGCCGGTTCTGCTTTTGGACGATGTTCTGAGCGAACTGGACGGCGACAGGCAGCGAGAGCTGCTTTCAAGCGCATTCGACTGCCAATGCTTTTTAACATCCACAACTCTCGACGGCCTTGAACAGGTGCCGAACATGACGGTGTTTGAATGCAGCGGCGGCAAACTCAAAAAAATTCTGTCAGCAGAAAATTGATTCTGTATTGATTTAACATTGTATAAATAAACGCCGTTTTGTGGTTGTTTTAAATCATACGGTCGGCGTTCTCCCCAAAACAGCCCGACATAAAAATCCCGGCGGACAGGGCTCCGCAGGCGGCAGCTTTTCAAAAATGCCGCGGGTTTTACTCTGAAAGGAAATAATTTTAAAAATGGAAACGACTTATAACGCTTCGCAAATACAGGTGCTTGAAGGATTGGAGGCCGTTCGCCGCCGCCCGGGCATGTATATCGGTTCAACCGATTCAAGAGGCCTGCACCACCTTGTTTATGAAATCGTCGATAACTCCATCGATGAAGCAATGGCGGGATTCTGCACTCATATTTATGTTACCATTCATGCGGACAACTCCATTACAGTTGTTGACAACGGCAGGGGCATTCCCGTTGACATTCACCCCAAAACCGGCAAATCCGCGCTTGAAGTCGCACTTACCATGCTTCATGCGGGCGGCAAATTCGGCGGCAGCGGCTATAAGGTCTCCGGCGGCCTTCACGGTGTCGGTCTTTCCGTTGTTAACGCATTGAGCACGGAACTTACCGCCGAGGTGCGTCGGGACGGGCATATTTACCGGCAGATCTGCCGCCGCGGCATAAAGGTCACGGAGGTTGAAATCGTGGGCAGCTGCGGAGCGGACGAGCACGGCACAACGATTCATTTTGTTCCCGACGAAGAAATTTTTGACGAAGTGAACTATGAATACGATATCCTTGTTCGACGGCTGCGCGAGCTTGCGTTCCTAAACGGCGGCGTGCGCATCATCGTGACAGATGAACGCTGCGACCCGCCCGTGCAGGACAGCTTCCATTACGAAGGCGGGGTTGTTGAATACGTTCGCTATATCAACAAAAACAAAGAGGTTCTGCACCCCGACCCGATTTATTTTTCCGCTGTAAAGAACGATAATCCGCTTGAAACGGCAAGCGTTGAAGTTGCGCTGCAATACAACGACGGCTACAGCGAAAATGTTTTTACCTATGCCAACAACATCAACACCATCGAGGGCGGCAGCCACCTTGCGGGTTTCCGTGCGGCAATGACAAGGGTCATCAACGACTACGCCCGAAAGTTTAAAATCCTTAAAGACAGCGACCAAAACCTGACCGGAGACGACATCCGCGAAGGTTTGAGCGCTATCATCAGCGTTAAGCTGACAGAGCCGCAGTTTGAAGGGCAGACAAAAACAAAACTCGGCAATGCCTACATAAGAACCCTTGTTGACAACGCCGTGACGGCCGGCATGACGACCTATCTTGAAGAGAACCCGGCGCAGGCAAAGCTTATTCTCGACAAATGCCTCAGTGCAAGCCGCGCAAGGGAAGCGGCGCGCAAGGCACGCGAGCTGACCAGACGCAAGTCCGTTTTGGATTCCGCCGCACTGCCCGGCAAACTTGCGGACTGCTCCGAAAAAGATCCTTCAAAATGCGAACTGTTCATCGTTGAGGGCGACTCCGCAGGCGGTTCCGCCAAGGAAGGACGCGACAGGCATTTTCAGGCCATCCTTCCGCTGCGCGGGAA
>ENA-OPTB01002398-OPTB01002398.1-human-gut-metagenome-genome-assembly--contig:-NODE-2398-length-12111-cov-5.655939_pt1 | contig 12111 bp, 4 predicted proteins | sample MGYA00241810_ERZ501911 | MGnify/ENA primary metagenome ERZ501911 (study PRJEB25962, sample SAMEA2042304) | human gut metagenome | biome: human gut; feature: human-associated habitat; material: faeces... | reverse complement strand
GCCGGACGGCACGAACATCAACGACAACTGTGGTTCCACACATATCGGCCAGCTGTGCGAGTATGTCAAGAACGGCGGTATGTCCGCAGGATTCGCCTTTGACGGCGACGCGGACAGATGTCTTGCGGTGGACGAAAACGGCAATGTTATCGACGGCGACAGGATTATCGCAGTCCTTGCCAAGCGCATGAAAGAGAAGGGACTTCTCAAGGGCAACGCGGCGGTGGTCACCGTAATGAGCAACCTGGGATTCCACGATTTCATGAAGGACAACGGCATAAAGACCGTATGCGCGAAGGTCGGCGACAGATACGTCCTGGAGGAAATGCGCAAAAATGGCTATAATATAGGCGGAGAGCAGTCCGGGCACATAATCCTGCTGGACCACGCGACAACCGGCGACGGGCAGCTCACCGCGGCTATGCTCATAAAGGTAATGCAGGAAACCGGGAAATCCCTGGCGCAGCTGTGCGCGGATATCGCGGACTATCCGCAGCTGCTGGTGAACGTGAAGATCACCGAGAGCGGCAAGGGCAGGTGGAATACTGTCCCGGCAATAACGGACTGCATTTCCGCAGCTGAGAAGGAGCTCGGCTCCAACGGCAGAGTGCTTGTCCGCGAGAGCGGCACGGAGCCGCTTGTCCGCGTTATGGTCGAGGGGAAGGACATGGATATGGTAAAGCGCCTTGCGGACGGTATCGCAGACGAGGTAAGAAAGAACCTGACATAACGGAGGAAATCATGCTGGTTTGTGCAAATAACGGGAACTTCCCGGCGGAGGACATGGAGCAGCTCAGAGCCGCGCTGAATGCCGCATGCGGAGAGATATGGCTCGGCGAGGGAACGGATTCCTACCCCTGCATTGCGATACTCTGCTGCGAGGACGGTGCTTCCATCAATTATTTCGAGAGCGAGGGCGGCACGGCAGAAAATGCAGCAGAACCGCAGCTGAAAAAGAAACAGCCCCAGCCGCCACCGACTGCCGCAGGAGGTGAAGCAAAAACAGTCGGTGCGAAGTTTTACCAGAAAAAGCAGTATAAGGATGCCTATGCAGCCGCCAAGCGCGGCCAGAAAGCCGGAACTGCCGCCAGCAAGCAGGCAGCAACGGCAACAAACACCATTACGGAGAAAGCGAAAGCGGCGGTGCAGGAGATCGTCGTGCAGCACAAAACCCTATGGGTCGGTATTGGTGTTGGTATCCTTCTGGTGATGGTAATGTTGGGAGCCTTTTCAAGCTGTGGTGCAGCGATTCAGGGAACCGGCAGTACCTTTGTGGGAACGACATATCCCAGTAAGGATGCCGACATGAAAGGCGCGGAAGAGGATTATCTGGAACTGGAAAAGGAACTGGATAAACAGATTCGGCAGATGGAATCCACACATCCGGGCTATGATGAATACCGCTATCAGCTGGACGAGATCGGCCATGACCCGTATCAGCTGATTTCTCATTTGACGGCAGTTTATGAGCAGTTCACCAGAGGACAGGTCAAGCCTGTTATCAAGGAACTGTTCAAGCAACAGTATCTCCTGAAAGTGTGGGAAACGATAGAGATTCGCACTCGCATGGAAACCAGAGTAGGGATTCGGCCAACGATTGACGCTTTTGGAAACGTCAGCATGGAAACCTATACCTATCAGGAAGAAGTGGAGTACGAGTATAAAATCCTCAATGTCCTGCTGAAAAATAAGGGCTTCGATACCATCGCGCGGAAGAACATGAACCAGAAGCAGACCGGGCGGTACGATGCCTACAACATGACCTACGGCAACCGTCCGGAACTGTTCGGTGCAGGCTCCCCGACATACAGCGGCGGCACAACGGGCAGTATCGGCACAGGCGGTGCTGGTGGCTCCGGTGGTGGTTTCAAGTATGATATTCCATCGGAAGCCCTTTCGGATGAAAAGTTCGCAAGGATGATTGAGGAAGCCGAAAAGTATCTGGGTATGCCGTATGTGTGGGGCGGAAGTTCCCCAAGCACCAGTTTTGACTGCTCCGGCTTCGTTTGCTGGGTCATCAATAACAGCGGCAATGGGTGGAGCGTTGGGCGTACAACAGCCAACGGTCTACGCGGAAAGTGCAGCTATGTTTCTCCTGCGGATGCACAGCCTGGTGACTTGATCTTCTTTGAGAAAACCTATAACACCGTTGGCGCGTCGCACGTTGGAATCTACGTCGGCAATGGCATGATGATCCACTGCGGCGATCCCATTTCCTATACCAGCATCAATTCGACCTACTGGCAAAGCCACTTTTTAGGCTTTGGCCGCATCAACTGAAAGGAGGGCCGATGGGCAAAAAATTACAGAAATATCTGGATGAAGCCGAAAAGACGGAACAGCAGATCGCGGAACTGGAAGAACGGCTGAGAACCATCCGGGCAGCACAGAAAAAGGAAGAGGACAGCGAGATCATTCGTGCCATCCGCAGCACCAAGATGGGAGGGCGTGAACTGCTGGCTCTGCTGGACAACATTCAGGCGGGCAACGTGACGTTCCTGACCGCTGTAAACAACGCTTCGGAAGAAGCAGAAACGGAGGAAGCGATTGAAAAAGATGCTTAAACGGCTGGGTGTTGTTATTCCCAGCACAATTCTGACCCTGCTGATGGCGGTGAGCTTTTCGACTCCGGCCTTTGCCTATGTGGACAAGACCGAAACGGAGGAACCCGTGCAGGTAATCGAGGAAGCAGAGCCGACCGAGGAAGAAAAGATTCCGTTCACCATCGCAGGCAACGGTGAGGTGGAGGACAACATGGTGGATGACCCCAGTAAGGAGTTCTTCACGGTCAAGACGAAGGGTGGCAACACGTTCTTTCTGGTGATAGACCGGGCGCGGAACAGTGAGAACGTCTATATGCTCTCGATGATCGACGAGTACGATTTGCAGGAGTTTCTGGACGATGAAGAGCGGAACGGCAAGCAGGAAGAAGAAACGCCTGCAGTAGTTCTGCCCGAAACCAAACCTGAACCTACCCCGGATGTGGAAATCGAAGAACCGAAAGAAGAATCGAGCGGCGGCATGAATAAGATTCTGCTGCTGGTATTCGTGGCTGCGCTGGGTGGCGCAGGTGCTTTCTTCTACTTCTACATTTATAAGCCGAAGCCGAAAGAAGAAACGCCGCAGAGTGAAAATCTGGAAACCGACCAGAGCCTTGCGACTGTGAACGAGGATAATCAGTCCGGCAACGAAAATGGCACATAAGAAAACCGTAACATAAGGATGCAGGGGTAGTCGAAAGGCTATCCCTGCTTTTTTCAAAAAGGAGAAAGCGTTGAAATATCTGGTGATTGCAGAAAAACCGAGCGTATCGAAATCCATTGCAAAAGTGATCGGTGCATATCGGCAGGAGGACGGGTATCTGGAGGGTGGGGATTGCGTGGTAAGCTGGTGTCTGGGGCATCTGGCAGAGTATGCAGCCCCGGAACATTACGATGAACGCTATGAAAACTGGCGTTTTGAGGATTTGCCGATTCTCCCTGTTGAGTGGAAACTGCTGGTACACAATACCAAGAAGCCGCAGTTCAATGTTCTGCGCAAACTGCTCCGCAGCAAGAAATTCGATTATGTGGTGAACGCCTGCGACGCAGGGCGCGAGGGTGAAGCGATTTTCCGCCGTGTGTATGCTCTTGCCGGAAGCAAACTCCCCATCAAGCGGCTGTGGATCAGCAGCATGGAGGATGCCGCCATCCAGCAGGGCTTTGAAAACCTGAAAGATGGTGCGGCGTATGATAATCTGTTTGCAGCGTCCGAGTGCAGGGCAAAAGCAGATTGGCTGATCGGTATGAATGGAACCCGTGCTTTTACGAAAAAGTACGGCAGAAAACAGACCATTGGCCGTGTGCAGACCCCGACGCTGGCGATGCTGGCCGAACGGCAGACCAAAATCCAGAACTTTGTAAAAGAACCCTATTATAAAGTGGAACTGTCCGGTGCGGGTGTCGTGGCGGCATCGGAACAGATGGCGCAGGAGCAGGATGCCGATACCATGCAGGCTGCTTGCGATGGTCAGTGCGCCGTGGTTGGCAGCATCGAACGCAAGAGGGTAGAAAAGAAGCCCCCGAAGCTGTATGACCTGACAACCTTACAGCGAGAAGCAAACCGATACTACGGCCTGACCGCCAGCCAGACCTTGCAGGCGGTGCAGGAACTGTATGAAGAAAAGCTGGTGACGTATCCCAGAACGGACAGCCAGTTTGTGACGGAAGATATGCGCAAGACGGTGGAATCACTGGTGCTGACCTTGGATGGCACAGCGGCAGATGTAAGCTGCGTTATCAACAACAGCAAAGTCACAGACCATCACGCGATTTTGCCGACGATGCAGGGTGCAAAGTGCGACAAGGCAAAGCTACTCGAAACCAAACAGAAGATTCTTTTGCTCATTATCTGGAAGCTGATGCAGGCTGTGCAGCCGCCGTTCATCTATGAGGATATTTTGGTGACGGTATGCTGCCAGGGCAGGAGCTTCACGGCAAAATATAAGGACGTTTTGCAGCCCGGATATATAGCAAAGCCTGTTCCGTTTGTAGAGCCGGAAAAGAATAAAGATGTACCTTTCCCGAAAAAGATGAATCAGGGAATGGTTCTTCCTGTGGTACGGGCAGAGAAAAAGCAGGACTTTACTTCGCCGCCGAAAGTCTACACGGAAGATACCCTGCTGTCTGCAATGGAAACGGTAGGAAACAAAGAATTTGAAAAGGATACTGAGAAGAAAGGTCTGGGAACCCCTGCAACGCGCGCCGCAATTCTGGAAAAGCTGGTGTCTTCCGGCTATGTGCAGCGCAAGGGTAAGCAGATGATTCCCACAGAGGACGGCGTGGCCGCGATCCGCAATATCCCGGACTACCTGAAATCTGCCAGCATGACAGCCGAGTGGGAAAATGACCTGCTGCGGATGGAGCGCGGTGAGATCAAGCCCCATGATTTTATGCAGGGCATCCACGGACTGATCGACAAGATGCTGGCTGACCTCCGGCAGATTCCTACCGTCGCGGCAGCTCCCTATCATAATAAGGTAAGCGTAGGAAGCTGCCCGGTCTGCGGCAACCCTGTACATGAGAGCAAACTCGGCTTTTTTTGTGCAGACCGCAGCTGCAAATTTGCGCTTTGGAAAGAAAGCAGATACTTGTCCAACATGAGAAAAACGCTGGACAAGAAGATGGCGGTAGACCTTTTGAAGAAAGGCCGCACCCATGTAAAAGACTTTTATTCCGCGAAAAAAGATAAGACATTCGCCGCTGACCTTGTGATGCGCGTCGAAGAAGGCCGCGCACAGTACAGTCTGGAATTTCCCAAAGAAACGATGAAAAAGAAAACATAAAGGAGGTTTGACCCTTGCCACAGATTAACGATATTCGAGAATTGGCGCAGCAGAACGCCCGGTATGTCAGTAACTCGCCACAGGACTGGATGAGTTATCTGGATGTGGCGGCGCGGCTGTATCGCTATTCGTTCACCGATACACTCCTGATCCACGCACAGCGGCCCGATGCGACCGCCTGCGCAGAACTGGAACTCTGGAATCAGAAAATGAGCCGATGGGTCAACCGTGGCGCAAAAGGCATCGCGCTTCTGGATGATACCGGACCGCGTACCAAGCTACGGTATGTGTTCGATATTGCTGACACCCATCTGGTGCGCGGCGGCAGAACACCGCTCTTATGGAATCTGGACAGCCACGAGCATGAGCAGGCTATCTTAGACCATCTGGCAGATACCTATGGTTTATCCCAGACAGACAGCATGTATACTGCCCTGATGGAATTGTCACAGCAGCTGACCGCCGACAATCTGGATGAAGCGATGGATGGTCTGGCCTATGAGGTGGAGGATACGTTTCTGGAAGAACTGGACGAAGATAACATCCGCGTCCGCTTCCGGGAACTGATGACCAACAGTATCTTCTATACGCTTTCCCGGCGCTGCGGGCAGGAGCCTATGGATGTGCTGGACGATGATGACTTTATCCGCATTGTGGATTTCAACAAGCTGCCGGTGCTGTCGTTCCTTGGCAACGCGGTTTCCGAACAGTGCGAAGCGGTTCTTTTTGACATTGGCCGTGAGATGCGGAAAATTTACAAAAAAGAAATCACACAGCAGCTTGAAAAATCCGTTGACAGCTTGTATAATACCAATACGGACTTTAGCACATTAAAGCGTGAAACCGAAGATACCACGACCAAAGGAGGACAAGAAAATGGAGTTGACGTATTACCGCAAGGGAGATTATCTGTTCCCGAATCTGGCCGTGAAGGACGAGCCGCAGATTATCGGGAAGTACGGGATGCTGCGCAGGACGTACCTGAAAGAGAACCGCAAGAACTGGTATCAGAGTATGCTGATGAGCGGCAGGCTGAATCAGCATCTGGCGCAGATCGAGGAAGCAGCGGAGAGCCGGGTGGAAACCCTGCTGGACAGCCTGAACGAGAAGTTTCCGGCACCGAGCAAGGAGAAAGACCCGCTGGCATGGGCGGCGCACCAGAACAACCTGACGACGATGGCCGAGGAGATCGTCTTGAAGGAATTGGTGTACAATTAACTGAATCGACAACGGAACAGGATTTGAGCGAAGCAGAGGAAGAAATTGCCTCTGCTTTTTCTTTTCCTGATTTGCCGACCGTGGAACAGCAGATCCGCGCCATTGAAGCACCGATCCGGGCGCGGTATGCGGACGAGATTGTACTTGATTCCGAAGTAGTCGATGAAATCCTGCGCACGGGCAGCAACCGCAGCAAGGGTCAGCTGCGTCTGATCTACAATTTCATGGTCGAGAAAACCCCGGAAGAATACACAGAGTTCGTGAAAAACGAATATGGTACGGGCGGCAAAGGCTTTGAAATTGGCGGCGCAAAGTATGCCGTCTGGTTCGATGATCTGGGGTTGCGCATTGCGGCAGGTGACACGGCAAAGGGCGGCACGATTGTCAATGCGTATCTTTCGTGGGAGGATGTCAGCAACCGTATCCATGAACTGCTCCGGCAGGGCGAGTATGCGCCGCAGGCGGTTCTGGATGCTGCGCGGCAGAACGCCTTACAGGAACACGCGCAGACATTGGCTTATATGGAACGCGATTTGGCAGATGGCGTTGCCGAAGCAGTGTTTCAGGATACAGAAATCTTCAGGGGCGGTTTCCCGGAATTGACGGACAGGCTGGCGGGCTTGCTGGATGATACGGATTTTCTGACAGATCTCAATGAGAGATTGTCCGCGCTGGGAGAAGCCTACGTCGAAGATAAAGACCTGATGCGGATGCACTTTTATAAGCCGGATAAGGTTGCGGCTCTGTTCCAGCAGTTTGCAAAGCCTTATCAGAATTTTGCCGCAAGAGAGGGCTTTCACTGGAACGAGCATAAGAAGTTCATCACGGAAGATGAAATAAACGCTTATTTCACACGAGGCAGCAATTATTCCGACAGTCGGCTGGCAATCTATTCGTTCTTCCTGAATCATGAGGACAAGAAAGAGCGGGCAAACTTCCTGAAAGACCATTACGGAATCGGTGGCAGCAGCCATGCACTCTGCGGGGCAGACGATTCCCACGAAGATCACGATGGCAGGGGCATTGCTTTGGAGCGCGGCCCATACGGGAACCCGGATGCCAGCGTTCATCTGAATTGGAATCAGGCTGCAGGCCGAATTGACCAGCTGATCTGTGACAGTGAGTATTTGAAGCCTGCGGATTATTCCCGGATGCCTGTCTATGAGCGCGAGCGGATGGCAATGCGGGTGATGGGCTTCTATCACCATCTGCCGAACAACGTGGAGCGGCCTTATCCGCAAGACTTTTACCATGAAGAAGGCCGAAAGGCTCTTGTTGAAAAGCTGGCAGACCCTGAACAGGCAGCCGAACTGCTGGAGCAGATGGACAATGCGCTTCTGTCCGTGCCGCTGGATTCGGAAGAATATGAGCGCAAGGCAGAATCCCTCTCTATCCTGCACCAGTATGTCGAGGGAACGTACACGATTTTCCCGGAAAAGAAGCAGGCTGTTGAGATTGCGGTTCCTGAACAGGGGCAGATGTCCATGTTTGACTTCATGGAGCAGGAGCCGCAATCGAAAGAGCAGTCAACCGTCGCAGCGGTTGAGGTACCCCAAAAGGCAAAAGTCGTTGCGCGGTATCAGTCAACGGTGATGATGCAGGAGGGATATATCGAGGATATTGCAATTCTGCAATATTCCGATGGCAAGTTCTATAACCATTACAACTATGACGAAGAAACGGGAACAGGTACAGCAGAATCAGGGCCGTTTAACAGTCTGAATGATGCAAAGGCGGTCATTCGTCAAACGAGAGAAGATGCAAAAGCAGTAGAATCGTTTGAAAATCAGCCCAAGCAAATGTACAGCAGAGAAAACGGCAGTTTTCTGTATTTGGACAATAACCATCTGTACCGCATTGAGCGTTCCAATGCGCATGACGTTTATCTGAAAGATATGGAAAATTCGGCGGTGGCTGGCCGGGTCATTCCGTTACCGTCATATAGCGAAACGCTGGCGAAGAATCCGCTGAACGATTTCCTGAAACTGGATGCAGACCGTACCCAGAAAGACAGCCGCAGCATCTATAAAGAATGTCTGTACACGCTGTTTGAAAAGGTAGAGCGCAGCGAAATCTATCCGCTGCTGCGTGACCGCGATACCACCGAGAAAGAAGCGGAAAATCTGATCCGTGAGAAAATCGAGGATTTGTTTGATTCTGGCGAGGTGGAAAATGCTGTTTACTCCGAGGCTATCGACACATGGGCGCACTTCGGAGAGTGGATTCAAGAAGATATTTTCCAGCGCACCTATCAGGACGTTATTACGGACAGACGGGATGCCGTTGCACTGTATCAGGATAGCAAGGACGCACCGCAGTGGGTGCGCGGCATGATGGTTCCGTATGCAGCGGAAGAAAAGGCCGTTGAGCCGACCTTGCAGCCCCTGCCGCTGGATGCCGCCAACGAGTATAACGCACTGAAAGAGCACTACCCGGATGCTCTGGTCGGCTATGAGCAGTACGGAAACTTTGAGTTCTACGGCGAGGATGCAAAGCGCGTTTCAGAACTTCTTGGCAGCAAGCTGTTGGAAAAGGAAACCGCACTCGGCAAGGTTGAGGTATCTGGTTTTCCGCGTGAACAGTGGGTTTCGCAGGCAATGAAGCTCTGGAAACAGGGGGAGAGTATCTATCTGTCCGGCCAGCAGGAAGATGGAACCCATGCGCAGACAAAGTATTTCCGCAGAGAGGAATATCTGCCAGTCAATACCATCGTTGAACTGGACGATAGAGAGTTCCGTGTGGATTCGGTCAACTTTGAACAGGGAACGGTCAGCTTGCAGGACATGACCCTTGCAAAAGAAGCCCGGTATCCGATTTTCCGAACGGAACAGCTGGAGTACATTCGGCATCTGTACGAACAGGCAGATGTACCGATGGAAGAAGCGGTGGAAATCACAGTCTTTACGGCTCTGCACAATGCGGGTGTGGCCTACGAGGATTTCTCCCCGGAGCAGATGGATGTGATCTATTCGGTGGCAGAATCGGGCGGAGAACTGGAAAACCTGCTGAATCCCGACTTTCCACCGGAACAGATGCAGTTGATTGCGGATGTGCAGAACCGAACGGATGCCATCAGCCGTGCATCAGCAGAGGAAGCCCTTGAACCGCTGACCCAGCAGCCTATGACCCCGGCAGAGGTCAACCATGCACGGCGGCAGCACAATCTTCCGCTGGACAGTGGAGCAGAAACAGAACAGCCTGCACAGCCCAAACAGAAACCTATTAACTTCCGCATTACGGACGATGATCTCGGTGCAGGAGGGCCGAAAACAAAGTATAAAGCCAATGTGGAAGCCATTCGGGTGCTGCAAACACTGGATGCAGAGCAGCGGCAGGCTACCGCAGAAGAGCAGGAGATACTTTCCCGGTATGTGGGCTGGGGCGGCATTCCGCAGGCATTCGATGAAAGCAATGCGGAGTGGTCGAAAGAGTATGCCGAACTGCAGTCCCTGCTCACGACAGATGAGTACAAGGAAGCCCGTGCCAGTACCCTGAATGCATTTTACACTTCCCCTACGGTCATCAAGGCGATGTATGAAGCCTTGGGCAATATGGGATTGTCCAAAGGCAACGTGCTGGAACCATCCTGTGGTGTCGGCAACTTCATGGGTCTGGTGCCGGACAGCATGGAAAAGATTCGGATGTACGGTGTGGAGCTGGACAGCATTTCGGGCCGCATTGCACAGCAGTTGTACCAGAAAAACAAGATTGCGGTGCAGGGCTTTGAAACGATGCGGTTCCCGGACAGCTTCTTTGACTGTGTTGTGGGCAATGTGCCGTTCGGCAATTATAAGGTGCCGGATAAGCGGTATGACCGCCACAATTTTCTCATCCACGATTATTTTATTGCGAAAAGTCTTGACCTTGTGCGTCCGGGCGGTGTGGTAGCGGTGGTAACGTCCAGCGGTACGATGGATAAGAAGGATTCCTCTGTCCGTGAGTACCTTGCCAACCGTGCCGATCTGGTCGGCGCAATTCGTCTGCCGAACAATGCGTTCCAGCGCAATGCTAATACCGGCGTGGTTGCGGATATTCTGTTCCTGCAGAAGCGTGACCGTGCGGCGGTGGAACGGGCAGACTGGGTAGACCTTGGCGAAACACCGAAAGGCTACTCCATTAACCAGTATTTTGCGCAGCATCCTGAAATGGTGCTGGGCGAGATCACCACGGAAAGCACCCAGTACGGCAAGCAGGAAACTACGGTCAAGCCCATCGAAGGTGCAGACCTTGCCCAGCAGTTAAAAGAGGCGGTCGGCAACATCCAGGCTACCATCACAGAGCCGGAAATCTCCGATGATGAACTGGAAGTACAGGAAGAACCGATTCCGGCAGACCCAAGTGTGAAGAATTTCAGTTTCACGAACGTGGACGGGCAGATTTACTACCGCGAAAACTCCTTTATGAATAAGGTGGAACTGCCTGCCGTAACTGCAGAGCGAGTGCTGGGCATGATCGCTCTGCGGGAAACCACCCGGAAGCTGTTGGATTGTCAGCTGCATGATGGTTCGGATGCGGAAGTACAGCTTTTGCAGAATGAACTGAAACAGCAGTACACCGCATTTAAGGCGCAGTATGGCCTTATCAACAGCACGGCCAACAAGCGAGCGTTCCGACAGGATAGCAGCTATTGTCTGCTGGCATCACTGGAAATTCTGGATGAGGAGAAGAATCTCAAACGGCTGGCCGATATTTTCACCAAACGTACCATCCGTAAGCCGGAGCCTGTTACCTCGGTGGATACACCCAGCGAAGCTCTGGCACTTTCCATCGGAGAAAAAGCAAAGGTGGATGTGCCGTTTATGATGCAGCTCTGCGGCAAACCGGAACAGGAAATCACGGATGAACTGGCAGGTGCGATTTTCCGAAACCCTGTGACACAGCAGTGGGAAACCTCGGATGAATACCTGTCCGGCAATGTTCGTGAAAAACTGGCCACAGCAGAAACCTTTGCGGCAAACCATGCTGAATATCAAATCAATGTGGATTACCTGAAACGGGTACAGCCCAAAGACCTGGATGCTTCAGAAATCGAAGTTCGCTTAGGTGCAAACTGGGTAAAGCCGGAGTACATCACGCGATTTATGCGGGAAGTGTTCAAGACACCGGGCTACTATGCAGGCGATGAAATCAAGGCAACCTATTCTGAAATTTCTGGTGCATGGAACATTTCGGGCAAGTCGCTGGATCGCGGCAATCCGCTTGTCACCAACACTTACGGAACCCTGCGCGTCAACGGCTATAAGCTGCTGGAAGATGCGCTGAATCTCCGCGATACCAAAATCTACGATACGATTCACGATGCGGATGGCGACCACCGTGTACTGAATAAGCAGGAAACCATGCTTGCACAGCAGGCACAGGAATCCATTCGGGAAGCGTTCAAGCAGTGGATTTTCAAGGATTTAGACCGCCGCGAGGATTTGTGTGCGACCTATAACCGGATTTTCAATGCGATTCGTCCTCGTGAGTACGATGGCAGTCATATACGTTTTGAGGGCATGACCCCGGAAATCTCCCTGATGCCGCACCAGAAAAATGCAGTGGCGCATATCCTGTATGGCAATAATACG
>ENA-OPTB01002395-OPTB01002395.1-human-gut-metagenome-genome-assembly--contig:-NODE-2395-length-12118-cov-6.240322_pt1 | contig 12118 bp, 10 predicted proteins | sample MGYA00241810_ERZ501911 | MGnify/ENA primary metagenome ERZ501911 (study PRJEB25962, sample SAMEA2042304) | human gut metagenome | biome: human gut; feature: human-associated habitat; material: faeces... | reverse complement strand
TATCTCTCTTTTCTTTTTTCTTAATTTTGTCCAATATCTATTGTAGCACTACACCTATGCCGATATGGTTTTGTCAATATCACTTGACACATTTTATTCGAACAAGAATTATGCAGCGAGAAAGATATGATTATAGTAGAGCTTTCTTCGGTCTGCCGGAGGCAGACCGCCGTTGGCGGTGCAGATTCCCCACATACTTTCACAGCGTGCATTATCATGACATCTTCCGCCGACACTGTTCATGCTTTGAATGATCCCATATTTCTTTACAGCAGCTTGGTACTCTTCGCTTGTATACTGACTGCCTCTGTCCGAGTGGATGATACAGCCTTTTATATCAGGATATAATTTGTTTGCGTTTTCAAGAGTATGGCAGCAGAGCGAAACTCTCATATTATCTTCAATAGCTATCCCCAGCGGCATCAGATCAAATTGGTCTTCTTCGTGGATCTTCATCATTTCATCTGCAAGCACCTGATACTTCCAGGGGGCGTTTTTATGGCTGAGATGATCGTAAAATGCTTGTCTTGTAAACTCCAAAGCCTTGCAGTAAAAACTGATCCTTCCTGTGATCCTACCGTCATCAGTCTTTTTGAAAATGAACTTTAACCGTTCTTCTTTCCTGACTTCCGACGGTTCGCGGCGAAAAAAACGGATGCTTCCTCCAGAAATTCATTAAGCTCTTCAAGCTCACGGTTTTTCTTTTCAAGCTCTTTGATCCGCTTGTTTGCTGCCTGAAGCTTGCGAGCTTTATTGCCTGCTTTTTAAACTCTTCATCATATTATTTTCCTGTTCCCATTGATGACACACTCCCTTGTTTTTATTATACTTTGACTGTTTTGTATGTGTCAAGTTTTATTATACAGGATTAATCGTAATACATTACACATTCCTCCTTTTTCTACAAATGAAAAAAGGCTGTTTTATCATCGTCACTCAAATTCGTGACAATATACAAAACAGCCTTTAAAACTTTGTGAATATTTTTTTCATAACAAACCGGCAGGCTTAGAGCAAAATATACTCAAAGTCTGCCGTTTTGTTTGACGATGTTTAATTGTTGAGGGTTCAAATCCTTTTTTAACGAAAAAGCATCTACGGTTTTACACCTGAAATTTTTACCCTCAAAACGCAAAAAAAGCTCGTAAATACGAGCTTTTCGAGGTGTGCATCTATTTTATTGCACAAGTATGGTGCGGGTGACAGGACTTGAACCTGCACGGTGTTGCCAATAGAACCTAAATCTATCGCGTCTGCCAATTCCGCCACACCCGCATACAAAACAACATTATTATTTTATCATAAACTCCCTACTTTGTCAAGACCTTTTGCTCAAAAAAATGCCCGATGCTCAAAACATCGGACTGATTTTTTTATAATCTCTTAATATTGTCAAGAATTATCAGCTTGTGTGTAAAACCCTCAAGCTTGTTTTTGATATCACCGTTCTTTATAAAAAGGAGTGTTGGCAGTGCTGTAACGTCATATCTCTTCGCAAGATCTGGCTGAGAGGTGATATCACACTTAGCTATGATAGCGGTTTTTCCAAGCTCCTCTGCAGCTTCGTTAAGCCCTGCCTCTGTTCTTTTACAGTGAACACAGGTAGGTGAGTAAAATTCTATAACAAGCGGTTTGTCTGCTGATATCAGCTCGTTGTAATTCTGGTTTGTCAGTTCAGTAAGCATTTTTTTATTTCCTCCAATATATATTATATTATTCATATAGTTTTACTATGAATATAGTGATTATATCACTATTTACGCACTTTGTCAAGAGTATTATCAAACATTTCTGTATATCATATTTCTCACATATGTTAGTTATGAATAAAATGAACAACAATAATAAAGTATTCCTATCATATATGTATGATTTCACAAAAATCATTTATAACTATTGACATTTCCATAAAATCATGTATAATAAAAGCATACTAATCATATCGACTTGATATGAATCGAAAGTGAGGAGCTTAAATTGTCAAAGATTAATAAGCGAATGCAGCGATGTTGACACTGGAACTATCACAGTAATATATCTTAATTGGAGTTGTCAGCTATGTATATAGAATTAAAAAACATTAATAAAAGCTTTGGCGATTTTAAAGCTTCGGATAACGTAAGTTTCGGTATTGAAAAGGGAAAGCTTATCGGTCTGCTTGGACCGAGCGGCAGCGGTAAAACAACTATCCTGCGTATGCTTGCAGGTTTGGAAAAACAGGATAGCGGCGATATTATTATAGATGGTAAAAATGTCAACAAACTTCCATCAAATGAAAGAGGTATCGGATTTGTTTTTCAAAGCTATGCGCTCTTCCCTTTTATGACAGTTTACGATAATATAGCTTATGGTCTGAAGGTTCAGAAAAAAGATAAGAAGTTTATCAAACAACGTGTGGCTGAGCTTCTTGAACTTGTTGGCTTGCCTGACGTTGGCAAGCGTTATCCTGACCAGCTTAGCGGAGGTCAAAGGCAGCGTATCGCTCTTGCAAGAGCACTAGCACCTCAGCCTGAACTCCTTCTACTTGACGAACCTTTTGCAGCTATCGACGCAAAGGTAAGAAAAGAACTGAGAACATGGCTTCGTGATACAATTGATAAAATAGGCATAACTAGCATTTTCGTTACACACGATCAGGACGAAGCAATAGAGGTCGCAGACGAAATTGTTATCACAAACAAAGGCAGAGTTGAGCAGATAGGCAATCCAGTTGAGATATACCTTGAACCTAAAACTCCTTTTGTTGCTCAGTTTATCGGTCAGTCCGCTATTATCGAGGATTACAGCAAACTAAAGGGTTTTGAAGTTACAGAAAATAATGCCTCAGCTATAATCCGACCGGAATTTATTGAAATAAATAAATTTGAAGACAGTGAATACCACCCATTTGAAAGCTCTATGGAAGACGCAGTTGTAGAAGATGTATCATTCAGAGGTAACTCTTTTGAAGTAAGAGCTCTGATCGACAATATCTCAATAACGGGAAGATATCCACTTAATGCTTCCCGCTTAAAAAAAGGCGATAAGGTAAAAGTACTCATAAAGAAGCTTTACACTATTGATGAAAACACTACAAATATTCTCGTAAACAAAGCTCTTGATGACTCAGAGCTGTACTATATTTAATAAGGAGGACATTAAAGATGGAAAATAATAAAACAAAGTCCTCTGCTATACAGAAGATACTAAAATGTGGCATCATATCATGGGTAGCAATAATTGCCCTTTGGGGAATAGGATCTTTGAAATATGATGAATATTTTCTTCCAAGCCCAAAGGAAACGATTGACAGCATGAAGGAACTTATCAAAGACGGAACTCTTTGGAGTGACATTGTTGCAAGCGTCGGAAGAGTAATAAAAGGCTGGCTACTTTCAATAATTTTTGCTGTTCCTATGGGTCTTATTGTAGGAAATTTCAGACCTGTACGCTGGCTCGTTGAACCTATACTTAGCTTTTTCAGATTTGTGCCTGCTATTGCATTGACGACACTCTTTCTAATGTGGTTCGGAGTAGGCGAAGAATCAAAAGTAGCACTTATTTTCTACGCATCATTCTTCCCTATGTTCGTAAACACTATAGCGGGTGTGGCTTCAACTGATAAGCAGCTCGTGGAAGCAGCTTCCTGCATGGGGGCAAAAAAAGCAAGAGTTTTTTTCACAGTAGTTGTACCATCAGCGGTATCTAATATCTACACTGGAATAAGACTAGGACTTAGCTCAGCTATCATCTGTGTTGTGGCAGCTGAAATGCTGGTCGGCAGTGATGGCCTTGGTTATCTTATAAACAGCTCGAAGCTTTATTACAAAACAAGCTGGGCTTTTGCAGGAATCGTCACACTTGCTGTGATCGGCTTTGCTGCTGACAGGATCCTACAGTTTATTGGCAAGAAAAAACTTAAACACTTTGACGTAAAATAATTAATTTAACAGGAGAGATTAAAAAATGAACATAAAAAAGATAATCGCAATAATAGCATCGACAGCATTGACAGCAACTCTTCTTGCATCATGCGGTAGTTCATCAAGCGGAAAAACCGCAAAGAAGGTTACCAAAGACGGTAAAGAACTTAGCGTTTTGAGAGTTGCGAACATGACAGGTCAGCCAGATCAGTATGCCGACTATATCGGTATGGAGCAAGGAATATTTGAGAAATATGGTATATCTCTCGAAACATCAGAATACGCTGCCGGCATTAACACAGTTGACGCTATTGCAACAGGCACAGCAGATACAGGACTGCTTGCAGATTTTGCTGCTGTAAACAGAATTGGAAATACTCTCGATAACACTAATCTTGTGATTTTTTCAGATCTAAGTTCTAGCGTCTCATATAACGGTGGTCTTTTTGTTGCACCAAAATACAAAGATGATCTTGATGCTTTAGATGGAAGCGAAGGATGGATAACTTCTATCGGAACAGTTACGGAATACTTCAACTGGCAGGCCCAGACTTATTTAGGACTTGACCCGTCAAAGCAGAAAAACGTCAACACAGATTCCATATCAACTCAAATAGCAGTTGCACATAACGGTGAAGCATCAGCCGCTATCGTTACAGGGTCAGCTATAAAAAAATATGAAGCAGAGGGCTGGACTCAGGTCGCATCTGCAAAAGATATAGGGATAAATGTATCTGCTTATCTTATAACATCAAGCGACTTTGCAAAGAATAATACTGAAACTCTTACGAACTATCTTAAAGCACTTGATGAAAGCGTTAAATACATAAATGACAACTTAGATGAGTCGGCTGAAAAAATATCAAAGAAATATGGAATAGAACCAGATGATTTCAAAACAAACTGGGAACAGTACAGTATTAAACTGGGACTTTCTGAGGAAGCTGCATCTCATCTTGATGAAATAAATAAGTGGGCGTATGAGAATGGTAAATATCCAAACAGTTACAACATAAGGGAATTTTATTATCCAGATGCAGCAAAAAAAGCATTTCCAGATAACGTTACGGCAGACCTGACAAAAGCAGACAAATAAACAAGGAGGAATCAGACATGGGTTATCCAAGCATTTATCCAACAGGAGTTACAATATACAACAAAGAAAAAGCCTACAGCGGCTATACGATCTTCCCGTCCGCTAAAGGTGCTCTGCTCATAGATATGAATGGCAATGAAGTAAAGCTTTGGGCTGGACTGGGAGGATTTCCTAACAAAATACTCCCAGGCGGATATGTAATGGGCACAACAGGAGCAAGAGGAGGTAAATATGCATATCAGGATCAACTTGATCTTGTTCAGGTAGACTGGGACGGTCATATCGTATGGAAATTCGACAAAACTGAACTTGTTGCCGACCCGGGTAAAGAACCGGTCTATATGGCTAGACAGCACCATGATTTTCAGCGTGAGGGCAGCACTGTGGGTTACTATTATCCAAATGGTGAGCCAAAGACAGACAGTGGCAATACACTTATCCTTACTCACGAGAACCTCTACAACCACGATATTTCAGACAAAAGACTTATCGACGATAAGATCATCGAAGTGGATTGGGAAGGCAATATAATTTGGAGCTGGCGTGCAAGCGACCACTTTGATGAGCTTGGCTTTGACGAGGCCGCAAAGAACGCATTGTTCAGAAACCCTGGTCTTCACGGTGAGGCAGGTGGAGATTGGATGCACATAAACAACTTCTCTACACTTGGCGAAAATAAGTGGTATGACGCAGGCGACAAACGCTTCCACCCGGACAATATCATATTTGACGCAAGAAACTCAAACATACTCGGAATTATCGAGAAATCAACAGGTAAGATAGTATGGCGTGTAGGTCCTAACTTCAACGAAAGCGAAGCCACAAAGAAGCTTGGCTGGATAATTGGTCAGCACCACCTGCACATGATACCAAAGGGACTTCCTGGAGAGGGCGACCTGTTGGTATTCGATAACGGTGGCGAGGGTGGCTACGGCACACCTAACCCTGCTTCCCTCACAGGCGTGAACAATGCACACAGAGATTACTCAAGAGTTCTTCAATTCAATCCTGTTACACTTGAAATAACATGGCAGTACACTCCCCTTGAAGCAGGAAATCTGCTTTTTACTGACGCTTCTAAGTTCTATAGCTCATACATCAGCTCTGCACAGCGACTTCCGAACGGAAACACTCTTATTACGGAAGGTTCAGATGGACATCTTCTTGAGGTCACACCTGACCATGAAATAGTTTGGGAATTTGTAAACCCTTATTTCAAGAATTTTGCTGGAACATTCAAAAGCAACATGATCTACAGAGCTTATCGTGTACCATACGAGTGGATACCACAGCTTGAAAAGCCTGTTGAGACCTCTATCGAGCCTATCGACATTACAAAGTTCAGAGTACTGGGTGCTTCTATTGGCGAGGGCACAGGGCTTGTTACAGCCGTTGACGGGATCGATCCAACAAAAAGAGTTCCTCTCACAGGTTCAGGAAATGAAGAAGATGATGAAGAACGCATCGACTTCTGTGTTGCTTCTGTAAAGAAAAAAGATCTAGAATAAAATTAATGTACATAAGGCAGCTTCTGTAAAACGAGGCTGCTTTTTTTAAGACCGCAGAGAGTTTACAAGTCCTTGACAAAAGAAAAGATTAGTGCTATTATATTATGTGATATTGTTATTTATTTATCAATCATGTTTTTTAGTAAAGGAAAGTGTAAATATATGTCTAAAGACGGTTCGATATCCGCATCAGTAATAAAACGACTGCCACGTTATTATAGATTTTTAGGTGAGCTTCAAAAAGAAGGACTTGAAAGAATATCTTCAAGGGAGCTTTCTGAGAGAATGAAGCTCACGGCTTCACAAATAAGACAAGACCTTAACTGCTTTGGCGGATTCGGTCAGCAGGGATATGGCTATCACGTTGACGAGCTTAGAATGGAAATAGGCAAGATACTCGGAGTAGACAAACATTTCAAGACCATACTTATCGGTGCAGGAAACCTTGGTAAAGCTATCGCCACACATATTAACTTTGAAACAAGGGGTTGCAATCTCATTGGCATATTTGATATAAACCCTAAGCTCACTGGTGAAGTGGTAGGAAACATACCGATTCGTCACACTAATGATATAGAAAGCTTTTGCGAAGCAAACTCCCCTGTTGTAGCTGTGCTTTGTATACCGAAGGCAAACACTCAGGCTATTGCAGACCAGCTTGTAAATCTTGGTCTGAAAGCGTTCTGGAATTTTTCACATTATGATCTTAGCATCGACTATGAAAACATAGTTGTGGAAAATGTCCATTTAGGTGACAGCCTGCTTACACTTACATATGCAACAAATATCATCACAAGCACTGACACTGACAACAGCGAAGAGATCGAATAAAAAAAATTCACACCAGAAAATTCTCTGGTGTGATTTTTTTATATAAAGTATTAGCGAACTGTTTTAACCGCGGCTGTTTCAACAACTGCAGCAAGATGGTCATTAACCTCTTTGCTCTGATAGTATTCAGCAAAAGACTCAGTTACTTGATCTGCCCATGACTCTGTAGATTGAGTTTTAACATCCTCGGTATTGATTTTTTCAGCACTTCCTGTTTCATCATCAAGAACGTAAAGCTTATCTGATGCGACCTCGGCAGCGACAGTTGCCACCTTTGTCAACACATCGTCATTTTTATCATATATAACAAAAATGTAACAATTCTTTTTGTTCACAGTCTTAGTGCCTGTATAACCATAAAGCCTTTTTGTTTTTTCAGCCAAAGGATATATCTCCTTGCAGACATCTACGACCTGATTAAACGAATCAACAGCCTCATCTGGTATCTTTTCAAGAGTGCTTCTGTCAGGGAGTGAAGTAGTTTCGTCTGGCACTTCATCAGTAACCTCTGTCTGAGCTGTCGTTACGTCATTATTTGTAAGATTAACATTATTTTCTGTTTTATTATCAGCATTTTTTCCACAAGCCGGGAAAGCAAACATAGTGCAAACTATAGCAACAGCTATCATTAGCTTTTTCATATTGATCCTCCGAATAACCTCTGTAGTCCTAAATCATTATGTCATATTTCAACAGTTTCACATTATATCACATGAAAATTACTCTGTAAAGGGATTATAAAGAATTGTAACAAAATATCCCGATTATGACGAAACTCATAATCGGGATAAATCATTTTTTAGCTATTTGCACAATAAGAGGTTACAAATTTGTTACAAGCTGACGAAAAGACTAATCGTAATCTACAACGTCGATCCACTTCATGAGCAGATCCTTCTCCTCTGGTTTGCCCTTAATGAGCTGTGCTGCTGCAACGATCGGCAACCAAGCCTGTACATACTGCTTAGATGTTCCGCTCTTTACGCAATACTTATCAAGATAAGCCTCAGCAAGATCAGGATTGTTAAGGCAGAACAGCAGGTATGTTCTTGCAACGTCAGCAGAAGCATTGCCTTGTCTAGCAGAACCCCAATTGATAACATAAGTACCTTCGTCATTGATGATAACGTTCTTTGGCTCAAAGTTACCATGGCAAAGCTTGATGTGCTTTGGCATTGAATCAAGTCTTGTGAGAAGCTCATACTTCTTTATCTCGTCGATCTGACCAAGAGTCTTGATCTGTCTTGCCATCTTATCTTTCAGCTTTGAAAGAAGTGGCATATACTGAGCGTGTATCTCGCACTGAATGTCGATAAACTGGTTAAGATATGTGTCTTTCTTGTCTGGATTTTCGTCCATAAGCTGCTGAAGAGTCTTACCCTTTATAAAGTCCATTGTAATAGCCCATTTGCCGTCGATAACGGAAACCTCGTGAAGAACAGGCATCTTTATAAAGGAATTGCCAAGTGTTGTTTCAACTCTTGCGTGTGTAAGAGCTGCATACAGACACTTTTCCTTGTATTCAGGCTTCTTATAGATCCTGACTGCCATTCCATCAGATTCATAAACATCATAGATGTCGCTGGATGCTACAAAGTTATCAAGTTTCATAAGTCATATCTCCTTTTATTTTAAAATATGGTATTAAGTCGAGCCTCAGAGTATACATCGATTTTTCAACAGCCTTATTGTGTAAAATCACCTTTACATCTCCGTGCTTTCTATGTATCTCTGTTATGTCTATATTATACTACAGATTTTCTAAATGTCAAGCACTTTTTCGTTATTTTCACAACTGTTTTATTTTTGTTTAGTTTTTATCTTATATTTATTAATCTTTTTTTCAGGCAGCATATATGATAAATTTTTATCAATCTGATTTTTATTGTGCAATTTGACGGTCATGAATTGTTAATCTCTCATAAAACAATGTTCAATATTTATGTATATTGCATAATAAAGCGACGTAAAATATCAAAAAAGCTGTAACTTTATAAGATTGACAAAAAAATAACAATCGTATATAATATAACTAAGATAAAACCCGAGCGGGGGTTATCAAGAGTAAAAAACAATAATTAATTTATTGGAGGTTTATTTTATGGCAAAGAGTGAAGCTAAAACAGTCGGCATCGTCGATACAGAGGAAGCTTTGACTGCTAAGATCGCTGAAGTAAGAGCTGCACAGGCTATCTTCGCTACCTACACACAGGAGCAGGTAGATAAGATTTTCAAGGCTGCTGCTATCGCTGCTAACAAGGCAAGAATCCCACTTGCAAAGATGGCTGTTGAGGAAACAGGCATGGGTATCGTTGAAGACAAGGTCATCAAGAACAACTATGCTGCTGAGCACATCTACAACAAGTACAAGAACGTTCAGACTTGTGGTGTTTTTGAGGAAAATAAGGCTTATGGCACAATGAGAATTTACGAGCCTATCGGTCTTATCGCAGCTGTTATCCCAACAACAAACCCAACTTCTACTGCTATATTCAAGACACTTATCTGTCTTAAGACAAGAAATGGTATCATAATCTCACCACACCCAAGAGCAAAGAAGTCAACTATCGCTGCTGCTAAGATCGTTTATGATGCAGCTGTTGCAGCAGGTGCTCCAAAGGGTATCATCGGTTGGATCGATGTTCCTTCTCTTGAACTCACAAACATGATAATGAGAGAGTCTGACACAATCCTCGCTACAGGCGGTCCTGGAATGGTAAAGGCTGCTTACTCATCTGGTACACCAGCTCTCGGTGTTGGTGCCGGTAACGCATCAGCTATCATCGATTCTTCTGCTGATATCGTAAACGCTGTAAACTCTATCATTCATTCTAAGACATTTGATAACGGTATGATCTGTGCTACAGAGCAGACAGTTATCGCTGATAAGACAGTTTACAACGATGTTAAGAAGGAATTCATCAAGAGAGGTTGCTACTTCCTTAATGATGAAGAGGCTGACAAGATAAGAAAGACAATGCTTATCAACGGTGCTCTTAACGCTAAGATCGTTGGTCAGCGTCCTGTAACTATCGCTAAGATGGCTGGCTTTGAAGTTCCAGAGGATACAAAGGTACTCATCGGCGAGGCTACAAGCACAGCTCCTGAAGAGGCTTTCGGTCACGAAAAGCTCACAACTATCCTTGGTATGTACAAGTCCGATAACTTCGACCAGGCTCTGGATATGGCTGACACACTGCTCAAGAACAACGGCGGTCTTGGTCATACTTCCGTTCTCTGGATCAATAACAATACTCAGAGAGAGAAGCTCGACAAGTGGGCAGAGAGAATGAAGGCTTGCCGTCTTATCGTTAACACTCCTTCTTCCCTCGGCGGTATCGGCGACCTCTACAACTTCAAGTTCGCTCCTTCCCTCACACTGGGCTGCGGTTCTTGGGGTGGCAACTCCGTTTCTGAGAACATCGGAGTTAAGCACCTGCTGAATATCAAGACCGTTGCTGAGAGGAGAGAGAATATGCTGTGGTTCCGCGCACCTGAGAAGGTTTATATCAAGAAGGGCTGCCTCCCTGTTGCTCTCAAGGAGCTCAAGGACGTTATGGGCAAGAAGAGAGTATTCATCGTAACTGACTCCTTCCTGTTCAAGAGCGGCTTCACAAAGGCTATCACTGACAGACTGGACGAGATGGGTATCGTACACACCACCTTCGCAGATGTTGAGCCTGATCCTTCCCTGGCTTCCGCTCAGAAGGGTGCCGAGGCTATGAGAAAGTTCGAACCGGACTGCATCATCGCTGTCGGCGGCGGTTCCGCAATGGACGCTGGTAAGATCATGTGGGTTCTCTACGAGCACCCCGAGGCAGACTTCATGGATATGGCTATGAGATTCATCGATATCCGTAAGAGAGTCTACACATTCCCGAACATGGGCGAGAAGGCTTACTTCATCGCTGTTCCTACTTCTGCTGGTACTGGTTCCGAGGTTACTCCGTTCGCAGTTATTACTGACCAGACCACTGGCGTTAAGTATCCGCTGGCTGACTATCAGCTGATGCCTAAGATGGCTATCGTTGATGCCGACATGATGAAGACTGGTCCGAGAGGTCTGACTTCCGCTTCCGGTATCGACGCAGTTACACACTGCCTCGAGGCTTATGCTTCCGTTATGGCTACTCCGTTCACTGACGGTCTGGCTCTCAAGTCCCTCCAGCTCATCTTCGACAACCTGCCTGCTGCTTATGACTCCGCTATTTCCGGCGTATATGATCCGGTTGCTCGTGAGAACATGGCTAACGCAGCTACTATGGCTGGTATGGCATTCGCTAACGCATTCCTGGGTGTTTGCCACTCTATGGCTCACAAGCTGGGTGCATTCCATCACCTGCCCCACGGTATCGCAAACGCTCTGCTGATCGACGAAGTAATCAGCTTCAACAGCGCTGAGGCTCCTGCTAAGATGGGTACCTTCTCTCAGTATGATCACCCGCACACCATGCGTCGTTATGCTGAAGTAGCTGAGTTCCTCGGCGTAACCGGCAAGAACGATGAGGCTAAGGTTGAGGGTCTTATCAAGAAGATCGACGAGCTCAAGGACAGAATCGGTGTTAAGAAGACCATCAAGGACTACGGCATCGACGAGAAGGACTTCCTCGACAGACTGGACGCTATGGTTGAGCAGGCATTCGATGACCAGTGCACCGGTGCTAACCCGAGATTCCCGCTCTTCAAGGAAATCAAGCAGATGTACCTGAATGCTTACTATGGTACTCACGAGAAGGTTTAAGATAACCTGATTTTCCCGAACTGATTTAATGCAGCCGGGC
>ENA-OPTB01002389-OPTB01002389.1-human-gut-metagenome-genome-assembly--contig:-NODE-2389-length-12142-cov-5.171093_pt1 | contig 12142 bp, 10 predicted proteins | sample MGYA00241810_ERZ501911 | MGnify/ENA primary metagenome ERZ501911 (study PRJEB25962, sample SAMEA2042304) | human gut metagenome | biome: human gut; feature: human-associated habitat; material: faeces... | reverse complement strand
CGCTTAAAATAATGCATTTCTCATCCTATTACCGGCATTTCTCATGCATCAAAAATAGTATTCTCATAGTCTGATCATCAAGGCTTAATGAACTGTAGTAAAGCGACCGTTCATTTTCATTATAACTAGCTGACAGTCAAAGATTATGCTACTGTAATCAATAGATTTTCAATAAGACATCTCTATCGTTGTACTCTAGTAAACAGGCTCGTGCACTAGAGTGCACAGGTCTATCTACTCGAGTGCACCGGCCTGTTCACTGGAGTGGAATAATACGGATGAAGGCAGGAAAACACAATAATGTCTGTTATGAAAGACACGCCATCTGCCTACTCAACATACAAACTACGGCTATATTGACCCATACATATTAGTATCCTGAAACAAGGACAAGCATAATATACAGCATGAGAAATGCGAAATAAAGTATGAGAAATACCTTCTTTGAAGGCATTTTACAGCTATAAACTATGAGAAATGCATGTAAACATTTTAATTCTCATAGCCTATACATCTAATTATCAACCGAATACCATTCTCCATGAGAATATGAGAAATGATTTTGCTTTTTTCGCATAGAGGGCGCGCGCTGAATTCGCTCAATAAATTCGATATCTTCTATATTTCTTATTTATAATTGCTAATATTCTTTCTTCTCTTTGTTTCTATTGCTATATTTGCTCCGTATTATCTGACCACATTTTTAAAGCTCTAAAAAGAGCTTTCTTCTTGAGGAAGATTTCCCACATTTAATTAAGCATTCCCTACTAAGAGTACAGGATGGTTAAGATGATGAAACGAACATCCTGTCGGCACATACACATAAGTGCAAATACAATGTTTGATGGACTATCGTAAATACATAAATAAAAATATAAATGGAATATAGACTGAACAGATACATCAGTGGATCAGGTTATTGCTCGCGAAGAGAGGCTGACCAGCTTATCAAAGACGGGCATGTAACCATCAATGGTAAACGTGCAACTATCGGAATGCGCATATTGCCGGGTCAAAAAGTTGAAGTACGCGGAGAGCTTATTAAAAATGAGATTGAGCCCGTGTATATCGCATTTAACAAACCGGTAGGAGTCGTCAGCACAACAGATGTTTCTGACAGAAGCAATATTATCGAGTACATAAGTCACGAACAACGCATATTTCCTATCGGACGTCTGGATAAAGACTCTCAGGGCTTAATCCTTCTTACGAACGATGGAGATATTGTCAACAAGATATTGCGCGTGGGCAACAATCATAAAAAGGAATATCTGGTAAGAGTAGACAGACCCATCACCAAAGAGTTTCTCACCAAGATGGCAGAGGGTGTTCCCATTCTGGACAGGGTAACCCGCCGTTGCGAAATCAAAGAAATCAATCCTTACACCTTTCAGATTTCTTTGGTTCAAGGACTTAACCGTCAAATCCGCCGAATGTGCGAGTATTTTGACTATGAAGTGGTCAAGCTGGAACGCATCCAGATTATGAACATCAAATTAGGTAATCTGGGGCAAGGGAACTATAGGGATTTGGCTCCCGGAGAACTGGAAGAACTTTTTGACTTATTGGACAAGTCAAAAGATATAGTTCAAGCCAGGAAACCCGCCAATAGCAACAAGGCGATAAACAGAGCCTTGCAAGGGTATGACATAAAAACGAATTACCGCAAAGCCAATATTGTCTCCAAACAAGCCCAAAAAGCAAAAGCTGACAAACCCTTGAGCGCATCCACTGAGGGTATAGACAGAGAGCAAGTGAAGCTAGAGACGACGATAAAGAAGAAGAAGAAAAAAGGAGGAAGCGGGCTTCGGGTTGGAAAGTCAAGAGTAGTAGAAAAGAAAACGCAGCCGCCCAAACAGAACTCACCGATCAGAAAAGGAAGAAAGGTTTGATGCCGCATTGACATACATCCCCTCTTTGCCAGCACGGACGAATGGCAGATGAGGGGATTTTTTTTGTTAAAACTATCGCAATCACGAAACAAAAGCAACCGCAGTCTGTTACATAGGCAACTTAAACATAGTAACCTAAACATAAAAATTATGGCTAGAGAAAGTGTAAAAATTCTACAAGGAAAACTAGATGTAGAAAGTTTGATCGCACAGTTGAACGCAGCATTAGCTGAAGAATGGTTGGCATACTATCAATATTGGGTAGGTGCATTAGTAGTGGAAGGTGCCATGCGTGCCGATGTACAGGGTGAATTTGAGGAACATGCCGAAGAAGAGCGCAGACATGCGCAACTGCTCGCTGACCGTATCATCGAACTGGAAGGAGTTCCGGTGCTTGACCCCAAACAATGGTTCGAGTTGGCAAGATGCAAATATGACGCTCCGCAAGGCTTCGATTCTGTCAGTTTGCTGAAAGATAACGTCGCTTCAGAACGCTGCGCAATCCTTCGTTATCAGGAAATTGCCGACTTTACCAACGGGAAAGATTTCACGACTTGTGACATCGCCAAACATATTCTTGCCGAAGAGGAAGAACATGAACAGGATTTACAAGATTACCTGACAGACATTGCCCGGATGAAGAAATCGTTCCTTGAAAAGTAAATTCTAATATAATAATGATTAGGTAAGAGAGGGTGTATCTTATAAGAGGATATTCCCTCTTTTATCTATATAGTGCGATAAAAACAAAACTATTTTAGAGTAAATCAAGAAGAAATCTTTCTTTTTTCGTATTTTTGTCCCAATATGCACGTTTAGTCCGACATAGATAACGAACATTAGCAAAAAAGAATGAAAGTAATTGATTTAATACATAGCAACAAGAAAACTGCTTTTTCTTTCGAGATCCTTCCACCTCTGAAAGGAACGGGAATAGAAAAGTTATATCAGACAATTGATACGCTTCGGGAATTCGACCCGAAATATATCAATATCACCACCCACCGCAGCGAATACGTTTATAAAGACCTCGGAGGCGGATTGTTTCAGAGAAACCGATTAAGAAGGCGTCCGGGAACGGTTGCCGTAGCCGCTGCCATTCAAAATAAATACAATATCACGGTCGTTCCACATATTTTATGCAGCGGTTTCACACGCGAGGAAACGGAGTATGTGTTGCTCGACCTGCAATTTCTGAATATCACGGAATTGCTGGTGTTGCGTGGCGACAAGGCGAAGCACGAATCAGTATTCACACCGGAAGGCGACGGATACCATCACGCTATCGAATTGCAGGAACAAATCAATAATTTCAATAAAGGCATCTTTGTAGACGGTTCGGAAATGAAAGTCAGCAGTACTCCGTTCTCTTACGGGGTGGCCTGCTATCCGGAGAAGCACGAAGAAGCTCCGAATATCGAAACCGACCTTTATTGGTTGAAGAAAAAGGTGGAAGCCGGTGCGGAATATGCCGTGACACAGTTGTTCTACGATAACAGGAAATATTTTGAATTTGTAGAGCAGGCGAAGGCGGCAGGTATCAATATACCTATCATTCCGGGAATCAAGCCGTTCAAAAAATTGTCCCAACTGAGCATGATTCCAAAGACATTCAAGGTGGACTTGCCGGAAGACTTGGTGAAGGAAACGTTGAAATGCAAGAACGACGCGGAAGCCGAGCAAGTAGGCATTGAATGGTGTGTAGCCCAGTGCAAGGAGTTGATGGCTCATGGAGTGCCAAGTATTCATTTCTACTCTATCGGAGCAGTAGACAGTATCAAAGAAGTAGCCAAAATCATTTATTGATATGTTTTTCAGAGACGTAATCGGACAAGAAGAAATCAAGCAACGGCTTATTCAGGAAGTGAATGAGGGGCGTATTCCACATGCCCAACTCATCTGCGGCCCGGAAGGAGTCGGGAAAATGCCGTTGGCTATTGCATACGCACGTTACATCAGTTGTACTAATCGGGGGGAGACTGATGCCTGCGGAGCGTGTCCGTCCTGCGTGAAATTCAATAAACTGGTACATCCCGACTTACATTTCGTATTCCCTATCGTGAAAAGCGCGAAGGGAAAGAAGGAAGTATGCGATGATTATATTGCCGACTGGCGGCCGTTTGTCATCAATCATCCTTACTTTAACCTTAATCACTGGTTGGGTGAGATGGATGCCGAGAACTCACAGGCATTGATCTATGCCAAGGAGAGTGATGAGATTCTGAAAAAACTGAGTCTGAAATCCAGTGAAGGGGGATTTAAGATTACGATTGTATGGCTGCCGGAAAAAATGCATCCGGTATGCGCCAATAAACTGCTGAAGTTGCTTGAGGAGCCACCGGAAAAGACGGTTTTCTTATTAGTATCGGAAGCACCGGACATGATTCTGCCCACTATCCTGAGCCGTACCCAACGTATGAATGTACGGAAGATTGATGAAGCCAGTATTGATCGCGTATTGCAGACGAAATATAATATTTTGCCCGCCGACAGTGTTTCCATCGCCCACCTGGCAAACGGAAATTTCATCAAGGCGCTCGAGTCTATTCATCTGAATGAAGAGAACCAGTTGTTCTTTGAATTATTTGTCAGCCTGATGCGGTTGTCTTATCAACGGAAGATCAGGGAGATGAAAATGTGGAGCGAACAAGTGGCGGGCATGGGGCGTGAACGCCAGAAGAATCTTCTGGAATATTGCCAGCGTATGATTCGGGAGAATTTCATCTTCAACCTGCATCAGCGCGACCTTACGTATATGACTATCAACGAACAGAATTTTGCAACCCGCTTTGCACCTTTTGTCAACGAACGGAATGTGATGGGCATCATGGACGAACTGAGCGAAGCGCAACTACATATAGAACAGAATGTAAATGCCAAAATGGTATTCTTCGACTTCTCGCTGAAGATGATTGTACTGTTGAAGCAATAATAAATATATAAACTATGGAATATAAACTTCATAATGGGAGCGGCGGCCTTTGCTGCAAAGGGTGCTCCCGACAAGATAAGAAACTGAACACCTACGATTGGCTGGCAGACATACCGGGCAACGCAGAAGAGAGTGACATGGTGGAGGTGCAGTTTAAGAATACCCGGAAGGGATATTACCGCAACAGCAATAAAATCAAACTGGAAAAGGGGGATATAGTTGCCGTTGAAGCTGCTCCGGGCCATGATATCGGTGTAGTAACGCTGACAGGCAGACTGGTTCCGCTGCAAATGAAGAAAGCGAACTTCAAGGCGGATACGGAAGTCAAGCGTGTCTACCGGAAAGCCAAACCGGTGGATATGGAGAAATTCAACGAAGCCAAAAGTAAAGAACATGCTACGATGATTCGTGCGCGTCAGATTGCTTTGAATCTGAGCCTGAACATGAAAATCGGAGATGTGGAGTATCAGGGAGACGGCAACAAGGCTATCTTCTATTATATCGCGGACGAACGTGTGGATTTCCGCCAACTGATTAAGGTATTGGCAGAGGCATTCCGTGTACGTATCGAGATGAAGCAGATTGGCGCACGCCAGGAAGCGGGACGTATCGGCGGTATCGGCCCTTGCGGACGCGAGCTTTGCTGTGCCACATGGATGACGAGTTTCGTATCGGTATCTACCAGCGCAGCCCGTTATCAGGACATTTCACTGAATCCGCAGAAACTTGCCGGACAATGCGCGAAGCTGAAATGCTGCCTGAACTATGAAGTGGACTGCTATGTGGAAGCTCAAAAACGCCTTCCTTCCAAGGAGATAGAACTGGAAACGAAGGATGGTACTTTCTATTTCTTCAAGGCGGATATTCTGAGCAATCAGATTTCTTATTCTACGGACAAGAACTTCCCCGCCAACCTGGTGACAATCAGTGGTAAACGTGCTTTTGAGATTATCTCCATGAATAGAAAAGGGATGAAGCCGGACAGCCTGGTCGAAGAAGAGAAGAAGCCGGAACCGAAGAAGCCGGTAGACTTATTGGAACAGGAAAGCCTTACCCGTTTCGACCGCAACCGGAATAATAAGGATGGCGGAAACCGGAATAACAAGAAGAAGAAAAAAGGAAATAACAACAATAACAACCGCCCACAGCAACAGGCAGAGGGGGGAAACCGTCCGCAACAACCTCAACGGGAGAATGACAACCGTCCACAACCGTCAGAAAACGGAAACAGAGGGGAAAGGGAAAACCGACCGAGAAACAATAATAATAACCGGAACGGGGGACAGAATCAAGGACAGAACCAGGGACGGAATAACGACAACAGACGACCGGAACGCCCACAAGGACAAGAACGTCCGCAAAATCAGGAACGACCGGAACGTCCGCAAGGTCAGGAGCGTCGTCCCAAACCGGAAAGACCGGAAAGAGAAAGACCTGAACGACCGGAAAGAAACCCAAATCAGGAGAAACCGCAGAATCATAATGAAAAGCCTTCTCAGGAATAGTTTATTTGGTCTGCTCACTGCCTGCATGGCAGTAGCCTGTAACGACGAGAATACGATGTATCACTCTTACCAATCCCTTCCCGATGAAGGGTGGGGAAAGAGTGATACACTCTCTTTTCAGATTCCTGTCACGGATAGTATTCCCACGACTTTCCGGCTGTTTGCGGAAGTTCGCAACAGGACGGATTATCCGTATCATGACTTGCATTTATTTATCAGTCAGAATATGCCGGATTCTACAGTGTGGCATACGGATACTATCGCCATCACCCTGGCAGATTCTAGCGGCAGATGGACGGGAAAAGGATGGGAAAGCATTTATCAGTCGGAGACATTCGTTAAATCCGTGCGAACTTTGCATCCGGGTAATTATACCATTAAGGTAATGCACGGGATGAAAGACAAGAGTCTGCAAGGAATGAATGACGTAGGAATACGGGTTGAAAAACAACACATAGATAATTAGAAGCTCTTTTTAAAGCCTTCTGCCCCGCCCTGCATCCAAACGCAGGAAGATAAACAGCAATATCGTAAAGCCCCACAAGGAAGACCCACCGTAACTGAAGAACGGCAATGGAATACCGATAACCGGTGTCAATCCCAACACCATACCGACATTAATAAACAGATGGAAGAGAAAAATGCTGACGACAGAGTATCCATATACCCGCCCGAAAGTAGAGGGTTGTCGTTCGGACAAGAATATCAACCGTAAAATCAGAATCAGGAAGGCTATCAGGACAGCAGCCGAGCCGATAAATCCCTGCTCCTCTCCTACTGTACAGAAGATGAAGTCGGTGTCTTGTTCGGGTACATACTTCAATTTGGTTTGCGTGCCGTTCAGGAAACCTTTTCCCGTCAGTCCGCCGGAACCGATGGCAATCTTGGACTGGTTCACGTTATATCCCGCTCCCGTCAAGTCTTCTTCCAAGCCCAGCACCACCTTGATACGGATTTGCTGATGCGGTTCAAGTACATTATCAAAGACATAGTTACTGGAATAAAGGAACCCGATGGAGCCGATAGTGAACAAGGCGATTAAGAAGTAGGTGCGCTGACGCTCGCTCAATGCCAAATATATCAGATAGCCTACTACGACAGCACAAAGCCCCCATTGCACCCAAACCAGGCTGAAATGTACCCAGTATTCCGATACTAAGTAGGCGATTAATAATACACCCAGACTTCCGCCAATGATGTTGCGGGTAGGTACGGCTTTCTTACGATATACCCATACCATACCGCCGGCGAATAACAAAATCAAGAGTAATACGATAAATTCCCCCAATGGTGTGGGTGTGTCGGCAATGAACACTTCGTCGAAACGGATGCCGACTACGAAGTAGATTACCGCACAGACTCCGGCAAAAAGCACCACTCCCGGCATTCCTTCCCGGTAGAGAACCAAGAAAAAGGCGAGATATACCAAGGCAGAGCCTGTCTCCCGCTGACCGATAATCAATAACATCGGGAGAAGGATAATCACTCCCAAGACCAGGGCACACTTTTCCTTCTTGATGCTGAATGAGTAGGCGTTCATATATTTGGCCAGCGCCAGGGCCGTGGCAAACTTGGCAAATTCGGCGGGTTGCAGGCTGACCGGGCCCATCACGAGCCAGGAACGGGAACCTTTCGTGTCCGGTGCAATAAAGATAGTGACGATAAGCAAGAGAATCATCCCTATATATATAATGTACGCGAACATATCATACATACGGTCTTCCAACATCAACAGCACAAATCCAAGTCCGAAGGAACAGATAATCCATACGAACTGTTTGCCGGCACGGGTAGAGAAATCGAGGAAGTCGCGTTCGCCATAATCATAGCTCGCCCCGCAGACGCTGAACCATCCACCGACAATCAGGAGCAGGTAAATGCAAATCGTTACCCAGTCCAGTGTTTTCCACAAACTATCGTTCCTCGTTACCATACAATATCACTCTGTTACTAAATTCTTCCGCTCTCAACTCGTTCTCCGGCGAGAGCTTGCCTTTCAAATACTGCTCCATCATCAGTGCCCCGAAAGGAACTCCGTATGTAGCACCCCATCCACCGTTCTCCACATAGACGGCGATAGCTATTTTCGGTTTGTTCATCGGCGCGAAGCCCATAAATACCGAGTGGTCGTGACCGCGGTTCTGTGCCGTACCCGTTTTTCCACAGGCTTCCAAATCCGGAACCATCATGGAAAGCATTCGGCAAGTACCACCCGTAGCGGCGGCACGCATACCTTCCACCACCGACTCGTAATGTCTTTTTTCGATAGTGGTATAGCGGGGAGTACGGTAGAGACTGTCTATCTGATTGTCCTGGATTTCCTTCACGATATGCGGCGTGACGAAATATCCCCTATTGGCTATCGTTGCTCCCAGGTTTGCTATCTGAAGCGGGGTGGACAGAATTTCTCCCTGACCGATGGAGATACTGATTACGGTCAGTCCGTTCCAGTGCCCGCGATAGGCTTTGTCATAGAATTGCGCGTTCGGGATTAACCCGCGTTTCTCACCCGGCAAATCGACTCCCAGTTTGTAGCCGAATCCTTGCGAAACCATATGGTCTTTCCAAACGGTGATGGCATTCTGTGGCGAACCGTACTTGCGGTCACCGAACATACGGAACAGCCCCCAACAGAAGTAGGAGTTGCACGATGTAGCGATGGCGGGTATCAACGGAATCGGTGCCCCGTGAGCATGGCAACCTACCGTCAGTCTGCCGTAATGGAAACCTCGTGAACAAGGGAATGTAGGGCTTTGCTCGGTGATGATTCCCTCTTGCAGGAAAGTCAAGCCTTGCGCTGTCTTGAAGGTAGAACCCGGCGGATAGACACCCATCAAAGCACGGTTCAGCAAGGGTTTCATCTTGTCGCGTTGCAACATCAGGTGGTTCTTACCCCGTTGACGGCCGATCATCAAATGCGGGTCATAGTTCGGCGAGGATACCAGGCAGAGGATTTCTCCGGTTTCGGGTTCGATGGCTACGATACTTCCGATTTTATTCTTCAGCAAACGTTCACCCAACATCTGCAAATCAATGTCCAGGCTTAGTGTCAGGTTCTTGCCGGGGACGGATGGACGGTCGTATTCACCATCCATATAATGCCCCTGAATACGGCCATGCGCATCACGGAGCAGGATTTCAATTCCTTTCTCTCCGCGCAGGTACTTTTCATATGATTTCTCCACACCCAACTTTCCGACATAGTCGCCACGGATATAGTATCCTTCTTCATCTGCTTCCATTTCTTTGGCGGAAACTTCTCCGATGTCACCCAAAGCATGTGCGGCGGCATTGTAGGAATATTGGCGGATGGTACGCCGCTGAATATAGAAGCCACGGAACTTGAACAGTTTTTCCTGAAAGACGCCACATTCTTCTGCCGAAAGCTGCGACATAAACAGTTGGTTGGTATAACGGGAATATCCCGGATTGCGGCGACGGTCTTTCATGTCGCTCATTATCTTCAGGAATTGGGCACGGGTGATGTTCAATGACTGGCACAGGTCGAGCGTGTCCAGGTTCTCCACTTCTTTCGGAACAATCGAAATGTCATAGGCAGGCTGATTGAATACCAGCAGTTTGCCTGTACGGTCGTAGATAGCTCCGCGCGAGGGATATTGAATCTTATTCAGGAAAGCGTTGCTGTCGGCATTCTTTTTATAGTCGTCCGTCGTTATCTGCAACACGAAAAGCCGTATCAGATAAATAAGAACAATGGACAGGGCAATGCCGCCGATAACAAATTTGCGCTTCTCTAATCTATAATCTTTTGCCATCTTTACTTCCTTATACCTTCAACAGCCACAATACAAGTTACAGTCAGAATGGTGCAAAGTAACACCCGCAGCAGCAACAGCCAAATGCCGGAAAACGAGAAGAACTCAATGGAGAGTAGTGCCAAACTATGCACAAAAACACTTGCAGTAGTATATTTAAGGAAAGGAGTGATTCCCATCGTCTTGAAAGAAGGAATGAAACTATCCAGGTTGTCACGGGGAGTAAACAGACGCAACAAGGAAGGACGAAGGAAAGCGAGGAGCACGGTGGCAGCCGCATTCATCCCCGGAGTATCGGCAAATACGTCGATGGTGAGTCCGAAAAAGAAGGCCCACAGCATCAGTTCATTCCGCGAAGTGCCGGAGTTGAACTTCAGTATAAAGTAAATATAGAGAAAGGGAGTAGCATATCCCGCTATATGTACGTTATTCAGGATAAGCACCTGAAGAAGTACCAGTCCGATAAACCATCCGATTCTATGTATATAGGTGATAATCATTCTTTTGTCGCCTTGTTTTCAAGTTTCTTCTGTTCCTCCTGACCGTTGCGCGCTACTACACGGACATCACCGAGTTTACCGAAATCGGTAGCCAGTTTTATCTTCAACAGGTAAGACAGCCCGTCGTTGGAGTCGGACATATCATCTACCGTACCCACCATAATACCTTCCGGGAATACGGTTGAGAAGCCACTGGTCACTACGGTATCTCCCAAATTAAATTCCGCATGACGGGGCAGGTCTTTCAGATAGGCATAGCGCGAATCTCCGTGTTCCCACTTCAGATAACCGAAGTAATCACTGCCTATAATCTTGCAACTTATATTGGACTTGCTGTTCAATACGGAAATCACGACCGAATAAGAAGGAGACGTCTCGTACACAATACCTACAATTCCGTTGCCGTCTACCACTCCCATCTCGGGGCGGATGCCGGAAGAAGAACCTTTATCAAGGGTTATGTAGTTATCGGGTAGTGTCAGGCTGTTCTTTATCACATGCGCCTTGAACAGTTGATAATCATTCTGCGGCATCTGACGGATACTGTTGACAGTCACCGAATCGACCTGACGCTCTTTCAAGGCTTTCTCCAAGTTCGTGATTTGCTGCTCAAGCAACATATTACGATCCAACAAGTCTTCATTGACCGATTTCAGATGAAAATAAGAGGTAATTCCTCCCGAAACTTCATAAACCGCCCCCACAACCGTATTGGCAGAAGTAAAATAAGTACTCTGCTGATAGCGGTTGAACCGAAATAACAAAACAAAACTGGCTACCTCTAATATGATAAAGAGGAACCAGTAATTGTATTTCAGAAGGAAGTTTATTAAATTCCTCATCCCTGATTTATCTCATTAAGAAGGAGAAACGGTCTACATTCTTTAACGCAACTCCTGTACCTTTGGCAACAGCGTGCAAAGGATCTTCCGCAATGTGGAAAGGAATATTAATCTTGTCAGTCAGTCTCTTGTCCAGTCCACGGAGCAGTGCGCCACCACCGGAAAGGTAGATACCATTGTGCACGATGTCAGCGTAAAGTTCGGGCGGAGTACATTCCAACGCGCTCAAGATAGCCGTTTCAATCTTCGAGATTGATTTCTCCAGACAGTGGGCTACTTCCTGATAGCATACGGGTACTTCCATCGGAAGGGCTGTGATACGGTTCGGGCCGTGAACAATATAATCTTCGGGAGCACCTTCGCCCAGTTCGGTCAAGGCAGCGCCTACGTTTATCTTGATACGTTCCGCCATACGCTCGCTGACTTTCACATTATGCTGACGGCTCATGTATTCGCGGATATCTTCAGTCAGGTCGTCACCGGCAACACGGATAGAGTTGTTGGAAACGATACCTCCGAGGGAGATAACGGCAATTTCCGTAGACCCGCCACCTATATCGACGATCATGTTTCCTTCCGGTGCTTCTACGTCGATACCGATACCGATTGCCGCAGCCATCGGTTCGAAAATCAAGTAGACGTCACGTCCGCCGGCATGCTCGGCCGAGTCACGAACGGCACGGAGTTCGACTTCC
>ENA-OPTB01002377-OPTB01002377.1-human-gut-metagenome-genome-assembly--contig:-NODE-2377-length-12195-cov-3.066227_pt1 | contig 12195 bp, 7 predicted proteins | sample MGYA00241810_ERZ501911 | MGnify/ENA primary metagenome ERZ501911 (study PRJEB25962, sample SAMEA2042304) | human gut metagenome | biome: human gut; feature: human-associated habitat; material: faeces... | reverse complement strand
TGTTTTTTACTTTAGCCTTTTCACTTATGTGATACACCCTATGAGGGGAAAGTTCCGCTCTTTTCATCATGGAAAGGAGTATCCTGATGTGCAATGAACGGTCCGATCCCGACCATCTCCGGATCCAGTTCTTTGAGGAACAGGAAATCCTCTACCAGATCATCGATGGTCTGGTAAGGAGAACCCACCATAAAGCCTGCACCTGTCTGATAGCCCAGTTTTTTGAGGGTGCGAAGACAGTTTTTGCGGTTTTCGCAGGACATTTCTTCTGGATGGAGTTTGCGGTAATGCTCTTCACGCGCGGTCTCATGCCGCAGAAGATAGCGGTCTGCACCGGCTTCTTTGTAGGCACGGTAGCTTTCTTCGGATTTCTCCCCGATGGAAAGTGTCAGGGCACAGTCCGGATAGACTTCTTTGATCTTACGGATCAGAGCTGTCAGCTTCTCATCTGTATAATATCCGTCTTCTCCTCCCTGAAGGACAAAAGTACGGAATCCCAGTTCATAGCCTTCTTTGCAGCAGGCAAGAATATCTTCTTCTGTCAGGCGGTAACGCTGGGCATTTCGGTTGCTCCGGCGGATTCCACAGTAATAGCAGTCATTTTTGCAGTAGCTTGTAAATTCGATCAGTCCCCGGACGAAGATCTGCTTTCCGAAGTATCGATCCCCGATTTTCCGTGCCTTTTCCTGGGCATACAGCCGATCTTCTTCTGTATAGTCTGACAGCAGCCGAATGTATTCCGCCCGCTCCAGGGGCTGTACCTCCAGCTTGTCAATCCATTCCTTGCAATGCATGGCGTTTCCTTTCTGTGTAGATTTCTATGATTATAGTATACCGAACCCATAGGATTTTGTCAAGGTGAGAACACCTTGCTGTGATGCCTTGTTTATGGTACAATAAGGACATACTTACAGCAACACTGCACAGAGCTAGCCTGGCGGCTTTGCCCAGCATCTGATGACGAAAAATTCGCCCAACATCTACCGCATATTCTTTGTGCGGTGCTGCCTTATTCCAATCAGGAGGCGACCACAGTGAATCGAACCGAATTTGAACAATTCATCCTTGCCTGGTACCCGTCGGAGTCGGACTGTCCCTGGGCAAGCCATCCCCGGCACAAGGTGTTTCGCCACAGGGGCAACCGCAAATGGTTTGCACTGATTATGAACGTATCCAGAGATAAACTCGGGCTGTCCGGTTCGGATATGCTGGATGTGGTCAATCTGAAATGCGATCCCCTGCTGATTCCTTCCCTTCGGGAGCGGCCGGGCTGCTTTCCTGCATATCACATGAACAAAGCCCACTGGATCACAGTGGCGCTGGACGGCGGCGCATCGGACGAAACCATCAAAATGCTCCTGGATATGAGCTACGCTGCCACCAAGTCAAACGCATGCAAGGGGAAATCCTAAGGCAATAGTTGTCCCCATACGCAAAGCCCCGAAGGTGTTGCCTTAAATCCAATTATTGCGGCGGGTCCAGGTTTTTCTGTACCCAGCGGCGAATCCGATTCACCACATTCCAGCAACCCAAAAGCAACAGAATCAGATAGGGTACTGCAAACCAGCATAGTTCCTTTGTGGAAAAATGCATAGACTCACAAAACCGCTTCCACGCTTCCTGGTTTGTCAGTGTGCTCTGGAATGCCTCGTACAAGGTACAGCCCAGATAGATCAGGCTTGGCAGGCACAATGCAAGAAAATATAATTGGTAATAGCGGTTGGAAACACCCGCCCCGCCAGTCCATCTTCGCACCAGTATTGTAATCAGAGCTGCAATGGCTGCCCAAGGCACACTCTTCATCATCCTGCATAGGATCAAATCCCGGATCACTTGCGAAAAGGTCTGCCGATACCGGTACTGGGGCAGCACCGTATTGGTTTCCGGATTGTATAGGATGGGCGGCACCAGATAGCTCTGCTTTCCGGACTGAAAGGGGTATTCTTCCGAAAGCTGAAGCAGATTCCCCTGGGAATCCACCAAGGCGATCCGGAAGCTCTGACGAGTTTCACACAAATTGAGAAACTCATCAGCTGCATTGAAGCACAGCGTAGTCTTTCCCGGATTCGTGCGTATATCTGACAGATGGGAATACCATTGAATGCTCCGATATGTGCTCCCATCCTGCAGCGCCACCGGGGGTGCGGATTTCCTTACACCCTCAATCTCCTTGTATTCACGATACTCCGGATCCTCCTCCGCCAGTGGAATCAGCAGCTCCAGCATCCCCTCCGCCTCTGTTCCCTCCTGGAACTGAATGGTACATTCATATTCTGCATGACATCCGTTCAGCATTACCAGCACCATCAGCAGGATCAGTCCACACAAAGCAACCCTGTATCGTTTCAAGCATGCCACCTCTTTTCGTCCGTTTATTCAGATGCTTTGTATCATATTTTATCACAAATATCCATTGCTTGCAATCACTGAAGGCAAAAACAGCCCCATCGGTTTCCCGATGAGGCTGTTGGTTTATCCAATTACGTTTTTCAGATATGCTGCCGCCGCCTGGTTGTACAGATACAGAGCCGCAGCAAGCTGCTGTAGATTCTCCGGCGCATCCGGACTTGCCAGTACTGCATGCACATAGCACATGGTGTCGTAGTGCAGGGTGTAATCGCCGATCACACAGTCAGCAGCGGTTCTGCCGGGGGTGATCTGCTGATCCATATAGTAATACTCCCCCTTGTTGCCGCTAAAGCCGTATTGGCTCACGTCCACACCGGTTTTCACCTTGAAGTAATGCCGCAGGATCATATCGGATTCCAGCACCAAGCTGGAGCCGTAGTAGGTAATGCCCGCCGGCAATGTGCCGGATACGGTGGGATTTGCATCCGCCAGAGTATCCGCAGTGATGCCGCGCATTTCCTCAGCAGCGCCCAAAGTATCCCCGTCAAAGTATGCCTTGGCGTATGCACCATACCGCAGGATCTCCTGGGTCAGTGCCACCGTTTCCGCAGAATACTGATTCTCGTGGTCGAAAATATAGTCTGCATAGTCCGCCACCGTAAAGGTGTAAAGTTCACTGCACAGCGAGCCGGCATACATCTGTGCCGTAATCGGGGCAGTCATTTCCTTCGGAGCGACCTCGCAGTTGAAGATATAATAGGTCTGGTTGTTGCGGGTCTCCCTTATGGCATCCGATACATAGATCTTCTTAGTCTGACCATCTGGCAAAGTAAACAGCATATAGCTGTCGAAGCGTGCTACAGTGCGAGGATCCAGCTCCATATAGAAGCGAACGCCGATATTGCCGCCCAGGCTCAGAGAATAACCAGCCAGGTGTGCGCCAACCTGATTTTCAAAGAAATCGCAGTACTTGCACTTGCCGTTTTCGTACACATGCCCCCGGAAGGTATCCTGCAGCGCCGTGTTGCTGTAGGAAACGGTATAGGGCGCCTGGTTGTTGCAGCCTTCATAGGTTAAGTACTGATATACTTTTTCGCCGTCCAGAGAAGGTTCACTCTGATGGATCTTTCCGTTGTCCAGATCCTGCCCCCAGATCTCACCCGACTGTCCCGATTGCAGGAGGTATGCCACCTCGCCGGAATAGAGTTCCGCAGCGTTCTTTCCCAGAACGTCCTTTGATTTTCCAGTCTCGGTTCCGATCCCATCGCCGCTGAACACGTCGCTGTTGTAGAAGCAGATTTCGATGCTTCCCTCAGTGTCATTGATGCCGCTGATACCACCTGCGTATAGGTTGCTGGTCACCTGCCCAACGCTGCAGCATCTCTGAATGGTTCCGTCATTTCTGCCGCAAATGCCGCCGGCATTGGCATCTGCCGATACACTGGCAGCATTCTGGCAATTCTGAATGCGACCGAGGATAGCCGAATCATTGACGCCGCAGATACCGCCTACACTGGTACTGCCTTTTACAACGCCTTCCACAGCGCATTGCCGGATGGTACCATCATTATAGCCGCACACAGCCCCTACGGCAATCCTGCCCAGCAGATAGGAATTCATGATGCGGACATTGCAGATCTTACCCTCGGACATTCCAAAGAGTCCCACATGATCCAGGTCAGCATCGTTCACGTACAGTCCGCTGATGCTGTAACCGTTTCCGTCAAAGGTACCTGCATAGGCTGCTCCGGGTGTTCCAATGGGCGTCCACTTACGATGATCTTCTCCCGATAGCGCCCCACCGCTCAGCACAAATTGGTTCACTGTGATATTCGCCGTCAGCACAGCATTGGCATACCGGTTCTGATCCACATTCTCCAGTGTATCGTTCACAAGCCCGGCAAACCAGTACAGCTGACCAGCATTGCTGATCTCATACTTCATGTTGTCCAGCGCCGCACGGGCCTCCGGTACCTCCACCTTGTTGGTGCTCTGGTTCTGATTCTGCGCCTGATTCTGATTATTATTGTTGTTATACATCCCGATCTACCCCTTTCATGTTGCGCCCTGTGGGCGTGGCTTACTGCGCCTTCCCGGCCAGCTGGTTCTCCGCCTGCTGGATCAGTCGCTTCGGGTTGTAGAGCGTCGGCATGGGATCCATACCAAGCAGCTGTCCCCAGGGAGAATCCAACAGTCTGGATTGAAAAAGGTATGCGACCTCACCGGAGGCAAAGGCATCCGCAGTCATGGGGGAGGACTTCTCCATTTTACCGTCCTCGCCGCCGAATACCGGACCGCTGAACAGATCGCTGTTAAAATAGCAGACTTCCATTTTTCCTTTCGTGCTCTGCAGACCCGCAATACCGCCGACATTTTCGTTGCCCGTTACGTTGCAGAAGCTGTAGCAGCACACAAGAGAGCCAGTATTCAATCCGCAAACGCCGCCTACACCACTCAGACCTTCCAGTTCTCCCGTGTTGTAGCAGTTCAGAATCGACTGATTATTGCTGCCGCACACACCGCCAAGATTATAGTCCCCCTGCAGGAAGGCTGTATTGGCGCATCCCTGTAGATAAGCGTCGTTTACGCCGCAGATACCACCAATCGCGATGGCATCCTCTGTGCCGGTCACCCAGGCATCATTGATGCAGTGCTCCACCACGCCGCTACTACAATTCCATCCACAGATGCCGCCCAAATAGGAATTCCCCACAGCCAGACCGTAAGTGTAACACTCTCTAATGGTTCCGCTGTTTCTACCGCAAAGCCCGCCGACTTTAGATCGCCCGTTTACATAGAAATCATCCAGGCATAAATTGGTGATCGTACCGGATGCAGAACGGAACAAGCCTACATAGTCGGTGTCGCTTTCATTCAGATACATTCCCTGGATGGCATGCCCTTGTCCGTCAAAGACGCCCATATAAGGTACATCGCTGATCCCCATTGGTATCCAGGGACGGAACGTACCCTTGTTCAGTTCGCCGGCATCGTTCAGTACCTGTCTGTTCAGTACAATATCCGCTGTCAGCACAGCATTGGCAGCCCGATCCTGCTCCACACCTTCCAGCGTGCCGTTCACAAGCCCTGCGAACCAGTACAGCTGACCAGCGTTGCTGATCTCATAAGTACTCTCCGCATTCTGCACAGCCGGCTCCATGTAACCGCAGGTTCCACAGAAGCCGTTGTTCAGATCATGAGCCGGAGCCTGATCCCCGTTGGTATTGCTGTAAACAGTGACAGGGGTATCCGACCTGCTACAGGTGGTGTAAATCCGTCTCAGGTAAACCCTTGCGCCTCCAAGCACAGGTATGTCCTGAACCGTTTCTCCGTTGTCAATGTTCTGTCCCCAGGCTTCTCCCAGCTGACAAGCAACTTCACCGCTTGCCAGCTCTGCGGCAGTCTTGCCCGAAGAATTCGTGATTTCGCAATTGGTATCCCTTGATATTACCTTACCGTCAAATACATCACTGTTAAAATAGCTGTTCTGTATGATTGCGAAGAATCCTAAATAACTACCGCAGATGCCGCCTTGTAGGGTGTTGCCGCTGACGGGCCCCAAAACCAGGCAGTATCTGATGATTCCGCCGCTGCTGCCGCAGATTCCACCGGCTCCATAAGCGGTAGCGGTTACACGAACATCACTCAGGCAGTTTTCCACCACCCTATTTTTCTCCATGTAGCCGCAAATACCCCCTACATTTATAGTGCCTGTTACCATACCGGAAACAGCGCAATTGCAAATGGTTCCGTTGTTTAAGCCGCAGACAGCACCCACTTTACGCTGTCCGATGACATAGCAGTCCACCAGGCGCAGATTGGCGATCGTGCCGTTTGATGCACGGAACAAGCCTGCGTTGTCCGTGCCGCTTTCATTCAGATATATTCCCTTGATGGCATGCCCCTGTCCGTCAAAGCTGCCGGTGTATGGCGTATCCTCCGTACCCATGGGCGTCCAGGGGCGGAATGTTCCCTCGTTCAGTTCTCCCTGGTCATTCAGCAGGTTTTCGTTGAGCACAATATCCGCTGTCAGCACTGCATTGGCGGACAGATTCTGCTCCACATCCGCAAGGGCTCCGTTTACAAGCTTTGCAAACCAGAGCAGCTGTCCGGTGTTGCCGATCTCGTATGCGCCTGCTTCATTTTGCAGTGCAGGCTGTATGGTTTCTCCGCAAGCGCAGAAGCCGTTGTGGGATGCATAACCACCGTGTCCGTTATACACGCTCTGTCTGGTATTGCCGTAAACCACAACCGGCTCCAGCTCACAGCTTTCAAAGATACCGTTTTTATACACAATATCCCGACTGCCAGGGATGGGGTATGCATCCGTCCCCAGCTTCTGTCCCCAAGCCTGCTCCGGCTGGGAGCCTTGCAGCAGGCATGCTGCCTTGCCGGAGGAAAACGCCTCCCCGTTCAGCGACTCCGCATTGGCATCCGGCGCTGCTGTCTCCAGGTAATAGCAATCAGTGATGACCGCTCCCTGCCCGGTGCTGCTGCTGGTGCTGGGCTGACCGCAGATGCTGGCATAATCCTGGTCGCCGGTCACAGTGCCGATGTTGGCACAGTTCTGAATGTAATACGTATCATACCCGGATCCGCAGATGCCGCCGGCACAGCCTCCTGCGCTGACGGAACCGGAATTGAAGCAATTTTTGATGGTTGCAGTCTTCCCGGAATAGCCGCAGATGCCGCCGCCGAAATATGTAGCAAAGATCCTGCCGGTATTGGTACAGCTGGAAATGACCGTTCCCGTGCCGCTCTGTCCGCAGATACCGCCGCCGGAAGCCGTACCGGACAGGGTTGCCCCATTGTGGCAGTTCTGGATATTGCCGTTGGCCACACTGCAGATACCGCCCACTGATGTCGGCGCCTTGAAGTAGGAATCCGCTATGGTAAGATCGGACACGGTTCTCCCGCTTTCCAGAATGCCGATAAAACCGCCGTTGCCCTGTTCCATATCCAGATACAGGCCGCTGATCGTATGATTGCCGCCATTGAAATTACCTGCATAGGGATTCATGTAATCGTCACCCAGGGGTGACCAGGGGCGGAACGCAGCTGTCTTCTCTGCATTCAGGGTACCGTCCTCCAGCAGCACGTTTTCATTGATCGTGATATCCGCCGTCAGCACTGCATTGGCAGAGATGTTCCGTGACACACCAGCAAGCGTGCCGTTCACAAGTCCTGCAAACCAATACAACTGCCCCGGGTTGGAGATCTCGTAGTACCCCTCTGCATTCTGTGCAGCAGCCTGGGAAGTTGCACCACAGGCGCAGAAGCCGTTGTGCGCCTCGTAGTCCACATGCTGGCTGTACAGGGGCTGATCCGTATTGCTGTATCCGACTCCAGGCTCGCCTGCCTTGTCACAGGTGCTGTATACGTCTACCTGATAGACCTTTGCGCCGCCCAGCATCGGATCACTGTCCTCGCCGAGTTTCTGTCCCCAGAACGGCTCCGACTGTCCCTCCTGGAGCAGATATGCAATCCTACCGCTTGCCACCTCTGCGGCACTCTCCCCCGAGGAATTTGTAATGGTAGAAGAAACGGTACGGCTCACGACCTCTCCGCTGAACCGCTCCTTGTTGAAATAACAGTGGTCGATCGATGCCGAGTCTACGCTGCCGCAAATGCCGCCCAAATACGACAAAGAATTGGTCACGGTACTGTTCGCATAGCAACGCTCAATGTTTGTGCTTACAGCCCTGCCGCAGATACCACCGACGCTGTTATCCGCAGTAACGGAACCGGCAAAAGAGCAGTTTACAATGTCGCTGCCATTCTCTATAACTCCACAGATGCCGCCTACATAATCCCTTCCGGAAAAATAGGAGTCCACAACACGGATGTTGGAAATGCTTGCAGAGGCACCGGCTGCACCCACAAGCCCCACACCAAAAATCAATTTCTGCATATAAAGACCCCTGACAGTATGGCCCTTTCCGTTAAGCGCACCTTTAAACCTATTTTTCTCTCCAGTGCCATAATAAGATCCAATGGGTGTCCATGGGCGAAAGCTATCCGCATCATATTCATTGAGCGAGCCGTCCTCGTTCACTACATATTTGTTTACCGTAATATCCGCCGTCAATTCGGCGTTTGCTGCTGTATTCTGTTCTGTTCCGTCTGTAAGGGTACCGTTGACCAGAGCCGCAAACCAGAACAGCTGTCCTGCGTTGCCGATCTCATAGGTCGCCTCTGCATTCTGCTCGGCTGGCTGGAGTGCCTGACAGGAGGTACAGAAGCCGTTGTCATAGCTGTGCTCCGTATGCTCCGTTTCCTCTGCCGCCCATGCTGAAAGATCCAGGCGGAAGCTGCCGTCCGGGAACTCCAGGAGGGGTGATCCGCACATCAGCAATGCGGCAAACAGAGCCGTCAGTTTCTTCAGTGTTTTTTTCATCGCTTTCATTCCTTTCTGTATATTTCAGACAAATCCCCACAGAACCTGCGGGGGGGTACTGCGTTGCCCTTATTATACCACATCCAGCGGAGCATTGCAATCAAACTGTCGTGAACGTCAATTTTCTGTCGTAAACGTCAGCGAAAGGAGTGGAAAAAGCCTTGCGGATATTGTATAATAGAGTGGGTGACTGTGAACAGCCGGATGCTATGTATTGACAGGAGCGAGGTGTGAAAGGTGCGTATTGGGATTGTAGATGATATGCCGGAGGAATCCGCCAACATGGAGCATGCTCTGAACTGCCTGGGTGCGGAGCTGGCAGTGGAGTTTGAGATCCATTGCTTTTCCAGCGGCGAAGACTTCCTGAAACACTTTGAACCGGGTGGCTTTGATGTGGTGTTCATGGATATCTACATGCAGGGCATGTCCGGAACAGAAACAGCCGCCGCTCTGCGTCATCAGGACAGTCGCTGTATTCTGATTTTTCTGACCACCAGCATGGAGCATATGCCGGAGGCATTTGCCTGTCACGCCTTTGAATACATACAAAAGCCATTTGAGCCAGACCGAATCCGCAAGGTCATGGAGGATGTGCTCCGGGTCATGCCTCCCAAGGCGAGATACCTCACATTCACCAGCAACAGGCAGACTGTCCGCCTGTTGTATGAGCAGTTTGTTTCCGCCGTTGCAGACGACCATTATGTGCGCATCACGGACAGCAGCGGGAACAAATACAGCACACGCATGAAATTTTCAGACTTTGCCGATCCCCTTGCCCGGGACAAGCGGTTTCTGCTGATCAACAAGGGCGTGCTGGTCAATATGGATCACATCACCGCTTTCGGGGAATACGGCTGCCGCATGAGCAGCGGTGAAACTCTTCCGGTTAAGGTCAGGGACAGGGCAAACATTGAAGAAGCCTGGCTGCATTACAGCTTTTCCGCAATCCGCAGCGGACAGAAAGGCAGGCGATCCTCTTGACGATTCTGAATTGGCTGCAACAGGCAGTACAGTTTCTGGTGCTGATCCCTTCTGCCATGCTGTGCTACCTGCCCATGCATCGACAGCTGCGATTCTCCCCGGGAAAAACCGCATTGCTTGCGGCAGGTACGCTGCTGGTCTATATTCCGGCTGCTGCCTGGTGTGCAACTGCCCTGGGACTGGACTGCAACATAATCCTGCTGCCCTCTCTGCTGCTGTTCAGCGTGGGCTATCGCCTGACATTAAAAACCGACTGGAGCCGCTGTATCTGCACATTCTTGTTCAGCTGTGTGGTGTCCGCATTCGTCTCCAATTTTTCCTACGCCTATGACGCATGGCTCCATCCGGGGAGCACCTCCGGTCAGTTCAGCTGGCAGGCAGCTCTGTTTCAGTTTGCAGCCACCGGCGTGGCGGCGGTACTGCTCATCTTCCCCCTGCGCAAGTGGGGCAGCATCCTGATTGACCGGCTGCTGGTTTCCGGCGCATGGGGCTCTATGATCGCTGTGTCCGCCACCTTTCTACTGCTGAATCTCGCCATCATCCCCCGGCACTACGCCACCCTGTACGTGGGCAGGTGCTTCCCCATATATATTACGCTGCTGCTGGTGCTGCTGCTGTTTCTGATTGCGATGTACGTTTCCTTTTACCATACGGCAATGGGGATCTTACGCACAGCCGCCATCCAGGAACGGATCCAGTTCTTTGAAATGGCGGAGAATCAGTATCGGATGCAGAAAAAATACATCGAAGATACTGCCAAGGAACGGCATGATTTCAAGCAATCTGTGTTTACCCTGAAGCGGCTTGCGGATGCAGGAAATTTAACCGCCCTGCAGCAGTATCTCACAAAGTATGTCAGCACCCTGCCGGAAACGGAAATCCGGCATTTCTGCAAAAACCATGCGGTCAACGCACTTTTGAATTATTACGCACAGCTGGCTGCAAGCAATGGAATCCAACTGGACTGGCACACGGATATCCCGGAATGGATCCATGTTGCAGAGCCGGATCTGTGCAGTCTGCTGGGAAATCTCATTGAAAATGCCTTTGCCGGATGCAGTACGGTGGAGGATACCGCCCCACGCTATCACTGCCTGTCTGTGGAGTTGAGAAACAACGTCAACCTCTATATTGTTTCTACCAACAGCTTTGATGGCTTTGTCCGGCTGAAGGACGGGCAGTATGAATCCACCAAGCGGAAGGGCAGCGGAATCGGGATCCACTCCGTAAAAATGATTGCTGAAAAATACCGGGGCACCGCAAGGTTTCATCACATGGGAACCGAGTTCTACGCCGATGTGATGTTACAGGTGAAAAGTGGCACTTTGGACACGCAGGCATAAAAAAGCCGTCTGTGATAACCCACAGGCGGCAATGTTCTGTTATGTGACACCGTACACGTTCTGCATGGCGCCGCCCTAGGGCACCACCGCACAAAGATTGTGCAGTAGATGTGTCAACAGATTTCCCAATAGCTTTTCAAAGAAAAAAGCACCCACGTGATTGCGTGGGTGCTTTGGTGCGCTTGACAGGATTCGAACCTGCGACACCTGGCGTCGGAGGCCAGTGCTCTATCCAGCTGAGCTACAAACGCATAGACTATAGGGTATTGAAGACTCCCGTTCCTCACCTTTATAATTATACCAAACTCTCTTGAATTTTTCAAGAGAATATGCTATAATTATAGAAAATAGTTTCTTTGCACGAAAATTATCGGGAATTATTCCACTGTCTTTGTGTGTTTTCACAATATTCATGTAAGGGGGTGTGCGTGTGCAGGACTATATCTATGTGCTGGTCAGCCGAACGGGTACCAACATTGCTAAAATCATCCGTTTTTTCACCAGAAAACCCTACAACCACGCTTCCATCTCTGCGGACAGCAATCTGCATGAAATGTACAGCTTCTGCCGCAACTCCCCTTCCATGCCCCTGCCCGCCACCTTCAACCAGGAGATCGTAGGACGGGGCACCTTGGGCAGATTCTCGGACATTCCCTGTGAGCTGTATGCCATCCCGGTAACTCCGCATCAGCGACTGATCTTTGAGCACGAATTGGAGCATTTCAAGCTGCACCGAAGCATGTATTCCTATAGTCTGTTGGGAATGGGCACGGTGCTGTTCCAGATCGGGCTGCACCGACGGTACAAATACGTCTGTTCCCAGTTTGTCGCCCATATAATCGAACAAAGTGGCATTGTCCTGCCCAAACCGGCAGTGCTGTGTACGCCGGAGGATCTGCGGCACATTCCCGGCGCTCTGCTCATCTACCGGGGAGAATTGAATGACTATGCAAACCGACTGTTTTTTCATCAGCCAGCCTGAGCATTGCCTGCTCCAGCCAGTCATACCCCCGGACAGCATACCGCACTGCCGGCGGCAGCAGCACTTCCCGCTGATGTGCCCCCTGTTCCGGTACGATCAGTTCCAGCTGTGCCTGCGCCACCTGCACCCGGTATGCACTGGGC
>ENA-OPTB01002374-OPTB01002374.1-human-gut-metagenome-genome-assembly--contig:-NODE-2374-length-12201-cov-2.474560_pt1 | contig 12201 bp, 10 predicted proteins | sample MGYA00241810_ERZ501911 | MGnify/ENA primary metagenome ERZ501911 (study PRJEB25962, sample SAMEA2042304) | human gut metagenome | biome: human gut; feature: human-associated habitat; material: faeces... | reverse complement strand
CAGCGCCCAGGGCGGACAGTTCCTGAGCTGTGCAAACGGACAGCGCGACGGAGCGCTGTTCCGCCGCATGGAGGACTGCGCGGCAAAGATAATGGAGGTTTCAAGCCAGATATCAGCCTGGATAGACTACCCGGACGACGACACTCCGGTGGTGACGCAGGAATGGCTGACCGAGAAGCTGTCCACGGTGCAGGATATGTTCCGGGAACTGCTTGCAGGATATGACGCCGGGCGCATGCTCCGGGAGGGTATCTCCTGCGCGATAGTCGGCAAGCCCAACGCCGGTAAATCCACGCTGATGAACAGCCTTGCCGGGCAGCAGCGCAGCATAGTTTCGGATATCGAGGGAACCACCCGGGATATCGTGGAGGAAACTGTGTCCCTGGGGGATATAGTCCTGCGTATCGCGGACTGCGCCGGGATACGGGAAACCTCCGACCCCATCGAGAAGATAGGCGTGGACATCATGCTCAGGCGACTGGAGAGCGCGGACATAATCCTGGCAGTATTCGACGGCTCCCGGGAGCTTTCCGCCGAGGACGAGCGGCTGATGAAGCTGCTCTCCGGGAAGAATACCGTGGCGATAGTCAACAAATCCGACCTGCCGCAGAAGCTGGACTGCGCCGCGATAGAATCCGTCCTGGGGACTCCCGTGAAGCTGTCAGCAAAGCAGGATAATACTGCGGCGCTCCTTGAAAGAGCTGTCAGCGAGCGGCTTGATCTGGATCGGCTGGACCCGGACGCCGGATTCATTGCCAACGAGCGTCAGCGCGACTGTAGCATCAGGGCTTCGGAAGCTGTGGACGGCGCACTTTCAGCCGCAGAACTCGGGGTAACTCCGGACGCGGTGGGCGTAATGCTGGAGCAGGCTCTTGACGCAGTTTACGAGCTTTCGGGAAAGCGTGCCGGGGACGAGGTCATAGACGAGGTATTCCGGCGCTTTTGTGTGGGGAAGTGAGGTTGACGCATGAATATACTTATAATAGGCTGCGGAAAGGTAGGCAGCGAGCTTGCCGCAATGCTGGACAAGCGCGGACATGACGTTTCCGTCACCGACCGCCACGAGGAAAGCTTCGAGAAGCTTCCGGCGGATTTCGGCGGATTCACCACCCCGGGAGTTTCCATTGACCAGGAGGTGCTGAAAAAGGCGGGCATCGAAAGCTGCGACGCCGTATGCGCGGTGACTGCGGACGACGACCTGAATATCATGGCGGCGCAGCTGGCGGCGAAGCTTTACCATGTGCCGAGGGTTTTCGCACGGATATCCGACCCGGCAAAGGCAGATGTTTTCAAGGGATTCGGCATACACACCGTCTGCACCACCACGCTGACCGCAGAGGCGGCTATGGCGGCGGTGGAGGACATCAGCGAGGAAACCAGCGTGTCAATACAGCACAATGTCGTGAGATTCGTCACGATGGACATGCCTGAGGAATTTGTGGGAATGCTTCCCGGGGATATAGAGCTTGAGGAAAACGAGAGCCTTTTCGCAATAATCCGCGAAAATGGAATGTTCCTGCTGTACACCGGGCAGGCGATAACGCTGGACAGGACTGACCGCCTGGTATTCGCACGGCAGTCCTGACGGCGGAATTAAGGAGAGATACATATGTTCAGACTTGTAATATTCGACCTTGACGGAACTCTGCTGAATACCATCGGCGATCTTGCCGCGGCAGGAAACCATACACTTGCCGAGATGGGATTCCCACAGCATGAGGAGGACAAGTACCGCCATTTCGTGGGCAACGGTATCCCGAAGCTTATCGAGAGAATGCTCCCGGCAGGGCATGACAAGGCAACGGAGGAACGCGCATTCGCGATGTTCAACGAGTATTATTCCCGGCATAAATGCGACCATACGAAGCCCTATCCGGGAATGCCGGAGCTTATCCGGGACATAAAGGCGCAGGGAGTTGTCTGCGGCGCGAATTCCAACAAGGCGGACGAATTCAGTCAGGTGATCGTAGCCCACTACTTTCCCGGTATTTTTGAGGTGATCCGGGGGAATCTTCCCGGCACACCGGTGAAGCCGGACCCCGGCGTGGCCCGCGGAATTCTGGAAAAGCTGAACGCCCGGCCGGAGGAGACGCTGATGGTGGGAGACAGCGATGTGGACATCCGCACCGGACACAACGCGGGCTTGAAGGCCTGCGGCGTGACGTGGGGCTTCCGCAGTCGGGAAAATCTGGTAAACGCGGGCGCGGATTTTCTGGCAGATACCCCGGCGGAACTGGAAAAACTCCTGATGAACTGAAAATCGAGGCGGTCCCGCAAGGGGCCGCCTCAATTTTTTTGCTGTCTGAAAAAGTTGTCAGGGGAGGGCTGAATGCACTCAAAAGTGCATAAAATGGAGCAGCGGAACGATGGGAAAACGGTTAACAAAAAAAGCTTCAATCGCTATCGATAGAGCGATAACCAATTATAGAAAAAAAGCATTAACAATCCGTTCACAATTATGGTATACTTGACGATAGAGGAGAGAGGCAATCCCACTTTAATTGTGTAAAAACACAATAAGCAGTCCCAAGAACCTATCAACAAGCTTTGGAAGAAAAAAGGAGGAACCCTATATGGGCAATACCCTGAACAACAAGAAAGCGAATGGTCTCGCACTGCTCCCGTTCCTGGTATTCATCGTTGTCTACATGGGTGCCGGTCTGGTTTACCAGTCCAAGGGCGTCGACATGGCATTCTATCAGTTCCCCTCTGTTACCGCAATGTTCCTGGCCGTTCTGGTGGCCTTCATTATGTTCAAGGGCAGCATCAACGAAAAGTTTGATACCTTCGCCAAGGGCGCTGCCAACGTGGACGTTCTGACCATGCTGATCATCTACATCCTGGCCGGCGCGTTCGCCACCGTGGCCGCTGAGATGGGCGGCCGCGATGCTACCGTTAACCTGGGCCTGAGCCTCGTTCCTGTTCAGTTCCTGGCCGCTGGCCTGTTCGTCATCGCTGCTTTCATGGGCACCGCTACCGGTACTTCCATGGGCACCATCTCCGCCATCACTCCCATCGCTGTCGGCGTTGCGGAAAAGGGTGGCCTGAACATGATGGTTGTTCTGGGCGCAGTTATCGGCGGCGCTATGTTCGGTGATAACCTGTCCATGATCTCCGATACCACCATCGCCGCTACCAGCAGCCAGCACTGCGAGATGCGTGATAAGTTCCGCGTGAACTTCCTCACCGCTCTGCCTGCCGCTCTGGTCACCATCGTGGTGCTGCTGATCGTGGGCCGTCCCGAGACCGTTACCGAGATCGGCGACCTGTCCTACAGCTTCATCAAGGTTATTCCCTATCTGCTGGTTCTGATCCTGGCTCTGGTCGGCATGAACGTGTTCCTGGTGCTGACCATCGGCATCTTCGCTGCCGGTATCGTGGGTATCGCCACTGGCGCTATCGATCTGGCCGGTTTCGCTCAGGCTGTTTACAACGGCTTCTGCGGCATGAACGAGGTCTTCTTCCTGACCCTGCTGTGCGGCGGTATGTCTGAGCTGATCGCCAAGAACGGCGGTATCGAGTGGATCATCCAGAAGCTGGGCAAGGTCATGAAGGGCAACAAGTCCGCTCAGGTGGGCATTGCCGCTATGGTCTCTCTCTGCGACTGCGCTACCGCTAACAACACCGTGGCTATCATCGTGGCTGGCGACATGGCCCGTGAGGTCTCTCACGAGTACAAGGACGACCCCCGCCGCACCGCTTCTCTGCTGGATATGTTCTCCTGCGTGTTCCAGGGCATCATCCCCTACGGCGCGCAGCTCCTGGTAGCTTCCTCCCTGTGCAACGCTACCGTTACCAACGGCACCACCATCAGCGCCGCCAACATCCTTGGCTCTCTGTGGTATTGCTGGTTCCTGGCTGCTTTCGGCATCCTGTCCATCTTCATCCCCTTCGCCGATGGTGTCTGCCGCAAGGATCCCTGGAACTGGGAGTATGACTGCGCTGAGTCCAACGTGGCCGCTAAGAAGGCCCTGCTGGAGAAGGAAGCCGCTGAGGCACAGCAGTAATCAAACATTGGATCTCTCCTACTCTCGCACTCTCCTAATGGAAAACGCCGGCCAATGGCCGGCGTTTTCCTGTTGCCTGCAAGGTTCTGTGTTTCAGGCGAAAAGAACCTGCGCAAAAAATAAACCGGACGAAATCGTCCGGTTCATTTATTTATATGTGCTTATTTGCCGACGATCTGACGATGCAGGGAAGAGGTATATGCAATGGAACGCTGAATAGACTGTTCCAGAAGGCGGACAAATTCTTCGGCGTGAGAGGAGAGCTTGGCGTTCTGCGGATAGATCCAGCCCAGTCGTACCGGATCCTTGTCTGCCAGAGGGATGGTGACCACATTGGCAGGGGAGAGATGCTCTGCAAGAAGGCCGCTGCCAGTGCTGTAAGCGTCCGTATTGGCCAGAACATTCATGGCGGTGGAGCGGTTGTTGACAATGATGGCCTTGGAGGGCTTACGCATGGATACCATGGGAAGCTCTTCAGAAAAGTCCACGGCTACGCCCTGAGCCTGTTCAAAGGAACTGTAAGGATAGCCCTCCAGATCTGCCTCCGACACGTGTTCCAGCTGGGTGAGGGGATGTCCTTTCCGGACGTATACACAGGGAGGCACCGCCGCCAGCTCGTGGAAGGTCAGTTCCCGGCCGTCCAGCAGGCGGCAGACGATCTTTTCCGTTAATTTGGTCAGGAAGATGACGCCGATGTCCGCCCGGTGGTCATACACATCGTCGATCACGCCGTCCATGCTGGTCTCTTTCAATGTATATTGGTAGCGGTTTTCCTGGTTTTGCTGGAGCATTTCCAGGAAAGCGTCCTCAGTAAAGGGATACCGCTGGGTGGAAACGCTGAAATGCACCGGTGCAATGGTGCTGCGGGATTCGCCGTACAGACTTTCGATCCGCTGCTTCTGCTCCAGCAGCGAGACTGCATAGCCCAGAAACTCCTTGCCCTCCGGCGTGAACTCCACGCCCCGGTTGCTGCGGACGAAGAATTTGATACCCAATTCCTCCTCCAGTTCCCGCACGGCGGTGGAAATACCGGATTGGGACAGGAACAGCTTGTGGGCGGCCTTGTTGATGGAACCGCATTTGGAGATTTCTACCACATACGTCAGCTGCTGAAAGGTCATTGGATCGTCTCCTTTTTACAAAATTCATAAAATTTTCCGCAGGGTGCCGCAGGGGAACACAAGTCCGTCCGCCGGGCTCCCATGGATATAGTTACGCATCGTTTGTTGAACCACATTATACGGAGCCTATCACGAAAAGTCAATCCATTATTAAAATAACTGTGAATGAATTGCGAAAAAGAGATACTAACACCTTTTCGCGGAACGTGATAGTATAATAGGTGAAATCCAATAAAAGTATCCGATGAGACTTTCTGGTTTACGGCAAATGTTTACATAAATTTTGCGTGTAAACACCTCTCTACTCGACTCGCTCTCTCCTTTTGCCAGAAACGTGGAAAGTTCTTACAGATAACTGAAAAACGATAACAACAAAATTTGCCGGTCTCACCGGCCCCGGAACAAGGAAAGGAAGGCATTTATTATGGATTGCAAGAACATGGGCTTCGCTACTCGTCAGATTCACGCTGGTAAGCATGACAACGGTGTCGGCGCACTGTGCACCCCGATTTATCAGACCTCTACCTTCGAGTTTGATACCGTGCAGCAGGGCGGCGCCCGCTTCGCTGGTCAGGAAGAGGGCTACATCTACTCCCGTCTGGGCAACCCCTCTCTGACTCAGGTCGAGGAGAAGCTGGCTGCTCTGGAAGGCGGCGAGGCTGCTCTGGCTACCGCTTCCGGCATGGGCGCTATCTCCTCCGCTCTGTGGAGTTCTGTTGAGGCCGGTGACGAGATCGTTGCCAGCGATACCCTGTACGGCTGCACCTTCGCTCTGCTGAACCACGGCATGAGCAAGTTCGGCGTGGGCGTGAAGTTCGTTGACTTCGCCGATCTCGCTGCCGTGAAAGCCGCTCTGACCGAGAAGACCAAGGTTGTCTATCTGGAGACCCCCTGCAACCCCACTCTGAAGGTGGTTGACATCGCTGAGGTCGCCAAAATCGCTCACGAGTACAACAAGAACATCCGCGTCATCGTGGATAACACCTTCTGCTCTCCTTACATCCAGCAGCCCCTGTCTCTGGGCGCCGATGTGGTTGTCCACAGCGCTACCAAGTACATCAACGGCCACGGCGACGTGATTGCGGGCTTCGTGATTTCTGACGCTGAGTTCATCGGCAAGTGCCGTATGTTCGGCCTGAAGGATATGACCGGCGCCGTTATGAGCCCGTTCAACGCCTTCCTGATCGCCCGCGGCCTCAAGACGCTGGACATCCGTATGGAGCGCCACAGCGCCAACGCCATGAAGGTTGCCGAGTTCCTGCACGATCATCCCGCCATCGACAAGGTCTATTATCCCGGTCTGGAGGACTTCGAGGGCCACGAGATCGCCAAGAAGCAGATGAAGCTGTACGGCGGCATGATGTCCATTGAGCTGAAGGCCGACCGCGACGCCGTTGCCAACGCTCTGAACAAGCTGCAGCTGTGCACCATCGCCGTGTCTCTGGGCGATGCCGAGACGCTGGTCGAGCACGCCGCTTCCATGACTCACTCCACTTACACTCCCGAGGAGCTGAAGGCTTCCGGCATTTCCGAGGGTCTGGTCCGTATCTCCGTCGGTCTGGAAGATCCCGATGACATCATCGCTGATCTGAAGGCTGTCCTGGACACCTTGGTGTAATTTACACAAAAAAATTGACCCGCCGCTCCTCTTGAAGGAGGGGCGGCGGGGTTTTTGACCGGATCGGCAAGGGTTGACAGAAGCCGGATCCGTGTTTATACTTGAATCGTGGACGATTCAAGGAATTCTGTCTACGGCATGATTTGGAAAATCAGCACGAAACGATTTGGAAAGGAAGTACATCATTATGAATTACACCAACACTCCCGATGCCCCCGCCGCAATCGGCCCCTATTCTCAGGCTATCTCCGCCAACGGCTTCCTGTTTGCTTCCGGCCAGGTCCCCCTGATGCCCGGTACCGGTGAGATCGTCGGCACCACCATCGAGGAGCAGGCTGAGCGCGCCTGCCAGAGCATCAAGGCCATTCTGGCTGCTAACGGCCTGGGCTTCGAGGACGTCATCAAGACCACCTGCTTCCTGGCTAACATGGAAGACTTCGCTGCTTTCAACGGCGTGTACGGCAAGTATTTCACCGGCAAGCCCGCTCGTTCCTGCGTGGCCGTGAAGGAGCTGCCCAAGAAGCTGCTGTGCGAGATTGAGATCATCGCTGTCTGCAAGTAAGACATTTCTGACAACCAAAGAGCACCAAAAAGCAAAGCGTTTGTTTTGAAATGGACAGGCCGCTTTTCCGCTGAACGGCGGAAAAGCGGCCTGTAGTTTTTGAAAATAGTTTAATAGAGGAGAGAGTCCTGGCTGCCGGGAAGAAAAGGTATGTGTGCGGAAAACCCAGGGGACGCGCCATTGAAATCAAACATTTTCAGGACTTTTGTGAAGCTCTGAAAACAGAAGACAGAGTGTGTCGAAAAAAATTCAACACGAAAAAAGAGACGCCCGACCGGGCGTCTCTTTTGCGTGCATATAGAGGTATTACGTGAAAAACGGGGATAGCCGAATGAAACCAGTCGCTATTTTCTGCGCCGTTACATCTGAAACAGGGTGATCATCAGCGGCATCGTGATGATGCAGAGCAGCATGGTCACTGTATTGATCAGACTGGCATAGAGGGCGTCCCGACCGAACATCTGACTGAACTGGGTCACAATGTTGGCGGAGGGCGCGATCACAGAGAGCAGACTGATGATGATCAGCGTTTCTCCGTGAGGGGCCAGCGCGGCCAGACCGCTGTATTTGGCAACGCAGACCAAAATAACCGGCAGTACGATCAGTCGCAGCAGCACAGGCTTCCAGAGCTGGCGATAGGAGCGCAGATGCTGCATATCCCTATCCGCCATCAGCATACCGATGATCAGCATGGCAACCGGGCCCATGGTATTTCCGGCCATGGCGAATGCCGACCGAATGACTGCGGGCAGCCGGATCTGAAATACAAACAGAAACAGACCTATGGCAATCGCCAGAATGTTCACATTGCATAGCAGATCCCGCAGGGAGATCTCTTTTTTGCCGCTGATGAGGATCCGGGCATGGGTCCATACCAGAATGGTCTGCACGATAGAGTAACAGGTCACATACATGACCCAATCTTCACCCCAAATTCCGATGACAAGCGGAACCACCATGTTGGTGCAGTTCGAGTACATGACAGAGGCTGTTTCCACTGTATTTAGGCAAAACAGCTTTGCCGACAGTTTTCCCAGCACGAGACTCAGCACGTTCATCATCAGTGCAGATAGAAGCGAAAGCTCCATCATGCGTACGGTATCCGTTGTGCGCTCGATCTGAAAAGCGTTCAGGATCACGCAGGGGATGATGACATACAGCAACAGCATGGACAGTACACGACTGTCCTCTGATTTCAAAATACCGGCCTTTACAATGGCCCAACCCAGAAAGATAATGATAAACAACTGGGCGATCTGCTGCAGCAGGATCAGACTCAGCATTTCTCCTCTACGTCTTTCAGACGGCCCAGATAGGGACTTTCCGTCGTGCTCATGCTGGAAGCGGCATTTTTAAAGCGCTCCACGCTGGCGGTGGATTCCTTGACGGGACGGAGGGTGCCGGCGCCGGCCACGCAGCCGCCGGGGCAGCCCATGCCCTCCAGCAGATAGCCGTTGCGCTTGCCGGCCTTAGCCATGGCCAACATCTTGCGGCATTCCTTCAGACCATCGCCGTACTCAATGAGGATCTCACGATCCGGGTCAATGTGCTTGATGGCTTCCACCACAGCGGCAGCCACGCCACCGCCCACGGCGAAGCCGCGGCCAAAGCCGCTGCCCTCGTCCATGCCGTCAGTAGGATCTGCCTCAAGGGTCTTGAAGTCGATCTCCTTGGCGTCAAACATACCCAGAAGCTCCTCGAAGGTCAGCACAAAATCCACGTCGGAACGGACGGACTTCCGGTTGGCCTCCAGCTTCTTGGCGGCGCAGGGCCCGATAAAGACGATACGGGCGTTGGGATGGTCCTTCTTGACCATCCGGGCGGTGATAACCATGGGGGTCAGGGCCATGGAGATGTTGTCCTTGAACTGGGGGAAGAGCTTCTTGGCCATCATGGACCAGGCGGGGCAGCAGCTGGTGCCCATCCAGTCAATCTTTTCCGGCACCTCCCGCAAAAAGTCGTTGGCCTCCTCCACGGTGCACAGGTCAGCGCCGATGGCTACTTCCACCACGTCGGCAAAGCCCAGGGTCCGCATGGCGGTTTTCAGCTTGGCGGGAGGAGCGTCGGGGCCGTACTGTCCCACAAAGGCGGGAGCCACGCAGGCGATGACCTCTTCACCACGCTTGATGGCCTGGATCAGCTGGAAGATCTGGCTCTTGTCGGCGATGGCGGCGAAGGGGCAGTTCACCAGGCACATACCGCAGGAGACGCACTTATCATAATTGATCTTAGCCCGGCCCAGCTCATCGGACTCGATGGCGTCCATGCCGCAGGCGGCCTGACACGGGCGCTCAAGGTAGGTGATGGCGTTGTACGGACAGGACTTGGCGCATTTGCCGCACTTGATGCAGAGCTTCTGGTCGATGCGGCTCTTGCCGTTGACGAATTTGATCGCGCCCTTCGGGCACACGCGCTGGCACGAGGAGGCGAGGCAGCCCTGACACAGCTCGTTGACACGGTACTGCCGCGTCGGGCAGGCGTGGCAGGCGTAGGGGATGATGTTGACGAGCGGGGGCTCGTAATACTGCTCGGCGATGGCGGCCTGGTCCATGCCCTCGGTCAGAAGCGTGCGCGTCTGCACGGGCTGGAGGGACAAACCCATGGCCAGCCGCACGCGCTCGCCGGCGATGGCACGCTCGAGAAACACGGACTCGCGGTGCAGCGGGCTCTGGCCGGGGACGATCTTGAAGGGGATATCCTCCATATCGGTGTAGTCGCCGGAGTATGCCATCCGGGCGACCTCGGTAAAGACTTTCTTTCGGATCTCTGTGATCAAAGACGGGATTCCGCGCATGATAACCTGCTCCTTCTGCATATTCTGGCGACAGTATAGCACACTTTTCTGCAAACGTCACTGTTTTCTTTTGCCTTGACAGCGGGGCGGCAATGTCGTAAGCTGAAGGCAAAGAAATGTGTATGCGGAGGGCGGCTATGTCCAAATTTCAGATCTTCCTGATCGTTCTGTATCTGTTTTTCTTCGGCGCTGTCGGCGGGTGGGTGCTGGAGCTTCTGTTCCGCCGGTTCTTCTCCGGGGCGAACCCGGAGCGCAAGTGGCTGAACCCGGGCTTCCTCTTCGGCCCCTGCCTGCCGCTGTACGGATTCGGCACGGTGCTGCTGTTCATCCTCTCGGAGCTGGACCATCAGCTGTTCGGCTCGTTTTCGGGCACGTTCTGGTATTACCCGGTCATGTTCGTCGTCATGGCGCTGGCTATGACGCTGCTGGAGTATATCGTCGGCGTCGTGAGCTTCAAGGGCTTTCACCTGCGCCTGTGGGACTACAGCAAGCTCTGGGGCAATGTCCAGGGCATCATCTGCCCGCTGTTCACGTTCTTCTGGGGCGTGTTGTCGCTGGCGTACTACTTTTTGCTGTATCCGCGGCTGCGGAAGCTGGTGGAGTGGTTCGTGGCGCACCCGCTGGCGTCGTTTATGGTGGGCGTGTGCTTCGGCATTTTCCTCATTGACCTGTGCTTCTCCATCCATCTCGGCGCGGTCGTGCAGAAAAAGGCCGCCGAGATCGATAAAAATGTATATGACGCCATCGACGTGCAGAAGCTGTGGCATAAAATGCAGTTCCGCGGCGGCTTCTTCCGACTTGTGTCCATTAGGCCCCTGACGGAGCGCATCGATGCGTTTGATGAGTTTTTACACCGCAGACCGGGAAGTATGGAAAAGGAGAAATAAGAATGCTCTTCTGGATATTCATGCTGCTGTTCGTATTGATGATCCCGCTCACGATGATCTATTTTGGCCGGAGGTTTTTCAAAAGCCCGCCGAAGTCCATCAACGCGACGTTCGGATACCGGTCGACCATGTCCATGAAAAATCAGGAGACATGGAAGCTGGCGCATACGGTCTGCGGGCGGTACTGGTACTGCTGCGGCTGGCTCCTGCTGCCGCTGTCGGTCGTCCCCATCCTGTTCGTGATCGGGCGCAGTGCGGAGACGATCGGGTATGTCGGGTTGATCACCGTATTCCTCCAGCTCGTCCCGATGCTCTGTGCGCTCCCGGTCACGGAACACGCGCTGCGGAAAAAGTTTGATAAGAATGGGATGAGGAAGAGCTGAGAAAGGGAAACTGCAAAGCTATATGCCATTGCTCCCCGGCCCTCATCAGTCTCGGCTCCGTCGCTCCAGCTTTCCCCAGGGGAGGCCGTTTGGTGCGTACAAACCAAGAACCCCCCGCAAGAAGGTACAAATTATCTGAATTTTCACCGCACCTTCTATTGACGGCAATCGTTCTACGGCAACTGGTATCAAATCTGATGCCCCCGTATCAGGCGGCGCGTACCAAGACATACGTAAGATGAGTATCGTGTGGAACGATGCCCGAAACATTGGAGTTCGCCTGAATTCAGACGCAGAATGCACCCCGCGTCTCCAAGCACTCTTTTCTCCCCTATCTTTTCTCTTGCGAGAGAAAAGATAGGGCCGCCGGAGGCATCCGACAGTCGCAAATTTGCGACAACCTCTCAGTCAGCCTGCGGCTGACAGCTCCCCTGCAAGGGGAGCCTTGGGGCGCGCTTTTTATTCCGCGAACGGTTTGCCTTTCAGGACGGTCTGGCGCATGAAGCGGAAGGTGGCGGGTTCGCCTTGTTCGGCGAGCATGGTGAGCAGGAAGCGCAGGCGCTTCATCGTGTTCGGGTGGACGAGGCGCGATTCCTGCGCGCGGTCGAGATACTGCAGGGCGGAGGCGTCGGTATAGGCCGCGCCCTGATACGTCTTGCAGGCCGCGATCCGGTCGGCGACCATCTCACACAGATACCGGACCGGCATGTCGACCGGCTCATACGTCCGCGTGACGGGACTCAGGTCCGTCCAGTACTCGAAATGATGCCGGTTGCGCCCCTTGTGGTGCATCCAGGCCAGAGAATAGCCGTTGGCCTCGCGCTCGGCC
>ENA-OPTB01002371-OPTB01002371.1-human-gut-metagenome-genome-assembly--contig:-NODE-2371-length-12202-cov-2.572816_pt1 | contig 12202 bp, 9 predicted proteins | sample MGYA00241810_ERZ501911 | MGnify/ENA primary metagenome ERZ501911 (study PRJEB25962, sample SAMEA2042304) | human gut metagenome | biome: human gut; feature: human-associated habitat; material: faeces... | reverse complement strand
TATCACGTCATCACCCGGTCTCACATGCAGATGATACGTATTTGACAATTCAACCTGCGTGTGGATATCGTGTAAATCCATCGTAGAAACTGCACCCTTAATCGCAGCCACCGTTCCTACATTCATAAACACCGGTGTCTCAATTACGCCATGCGGTGTCGTGAAACGACCTCTGCGCGCACGCCCATCAGTCGCCAGCAATTCATATTTCTTCATTTACCGTGTCACTCCAAAACCAAGTATTGTAAATTTCTTCGCCTCGTCGCCTTCTTTCATGCAGAATACGACTTCGTGTTTTTTGCTCTCTTTTTCATCAATTAAAATCTGCGGATTACAGTGTGCCCATCCATTATCGAGTGGGTTAATCTGTTTTACCACATTGCCATCAACTAAAATATCAGCCGTACCAAATTCGGACGAACCGGAATCTTTGATAACCGCCACTAAATTTTTACAAGTAATCGTCATCCTAAATTCTGCCCCTGTTACAGAACCGTCATTCATCCAGTTGTCAGCAAACTCCGGTGAACCATTCAAATCCATATCACGCTCTACATACTGGATATCTGTATCTTTTGCATCATACCCATTCTGTTCAATCACTGCAAAATCTTCTGCATTTGTGCGGTCAAAGCGAATCAAATCCTTAAACTGTACGCCATAAACCGGCTCTTTGTCAAGAGAAATATCCTGCTCTGCCATCTCCTCTTTGTCTACCTTTTCAAACAAATTTGCAATGCAGTCTGCCATAATACGGTGTCCGTCATTCGTTGGATGGTAAATATCATAGAAGAACTGTCTCTTCGTAATCACATGACTTTTTTCAAACTGCGGAACAACGGCATCTTTTACACTAACCATCGGCAGTTCATAGCGCTCACCGATTGGCTGCAATCGCTTTTGCAGATTCCAGTCATTCATAAATACCGCAAAATTCAATAACACTGCCGGTGCATTTTCAGCCTGAAGAATTTTCATCACAAGACTCTCAAAACTGACACCCTGTGTCTCATCACCCTCGTCATTTACCGCAAATTCAACCACTACCAAATCCGGCGTAATCTCTCCATTTTTTGTAACATCCAAATCATAACGCACCATACCAAGTTCGGATGGAGTTCCACCGACACCAGCCTTTACATAGTGCACATTTTTTCCATCGCAAGGTGAAAACAACTTGCAAAACGCGTCATAAGAACGGTAAGCATAACACATCGTGTTGATTGGCTTTCCGCCGGCTCCCTGTGTAATCGAACCTCCAATATAAGCAATCGTCACATCCTCGCCACGTTTACATTTTTCAATCACCTTTTTCAAACGATAATTGTTTCCTGTCGACACAAGCGAGTTTTCAATCATATCCTGATACTCCGGCGAATCAAAATTAACCGGCGGATCAACTTGAATTTCCGGCACTTCATAGCCATCATTTACATAAAATTTGATTGTCAAATCCATATTTTTATTTTCTTCCGGGAAAATAAAATTAAAGGAGCCGAAGCAGTCATCATCCTCATTTACCGGGTAGGCATCTACCGGAAGAACCATTTCTTCTCCCGTACATGGAATTGTCGCTTCCATCACAGTTCCTGTCGTGTATTTATCCGTTTTTCCATAACACTGGAACTGAAACTCGACTTTCTTTTCTTTATCTGCCGGGTCTTCCGCCTTGATGCTGACACCAACACTGTGAACCAGTTTGCGGAATGTCTCCATCCTTGGGAGCATATCCAGCAATTCTTCATCAATATCTCCTGATGTAAATTTTACCTGATCTTTTAATCTTCCCTCTAAGTACACATAATCGCGAATTACGCCCTCCGGGTCTTTCGAACCGGAAATCGTCTTATCTAAAACAACATATAAACATGGTCTTTTTTCAACCGGATCCTTCGGTGCTGCAGGTCCTCTCATATTCTTACAACTCCTTTTTCTCAAATCATTTTCAAATGCAAAAGTCCCCTTTTGCACGACAATCGTTATTATTATAACGCAAAATCGTCAAAAGGGGAACCCCATTATTAGCTTATTTTACTTGTTTTAAATGCTGTCACCCGATCAAGTTTTGCTTGACATTCATAAAAGGCCGGTGACTCATAAATCACATAGGTATAAGCTCCGTCAATCGCAATTCCTTCATTCATCGGAGGCATTTTAACGGTCTTTTTCTTTTTGTTTTTCTTAATCGACAGTTTGGCGTAATCCCATGTCGGCTGATACGTTTCTAACTGCGACATAAAACCTCTGCGTCCCTTTTTGGTCTGACAGGAGCGGGAAACAATCATTTTCCCTGATGTAGTAAACACAACTCCCTGTGTCCGGTTCGGCATAAGAATCCGGTTTGTGTAAGTAAGAGATGGCGCTGCGGATTTATTCTGAATGGTATAACCGTACATATATTTTGAGGAGAATTCGCTGTACGCTGCTGCCCAGATTCGGTTATTGTGATAGGTAACGTAAGACATCGTTTCCGGCATTTTTACAACGGAAGCAAACCGGTAAATCTCGTAATACGGCCTGCCGGATAAAACTGCTGCCTGAACCTGATTAAACTTAAAACTCTGCAAATTTTTACCGTATGTCACCCAGACATTCTCGCCATCAAAGGTGATGCCGCCCACATGCCCGGTATGTGGCAGAACAATGGTCGTAATATACTTTCTTGTTGTTTTGTTCATCACATAAATAACCGATTCCTGTTTTTTCGTGTAATCATATGCAGAAATCAGCAGATAATTTCCGGCAAATGTCACACTCTGAGGGACCATACGTGTCGCATAAAAGCCCCCCACATTTGTTCCAACAAGTCCCGGAATCACATAACTCTTTGCATAAGAAACTCGTTTTTTGAAGGCTTTATATTTTTTATAAGCCGCTGATTTTTTAAACGCTTTTTTCGTTTTAAAAAACTTGGCTGATATACTCGTCGCTTTCACTTTTTTAGAAGCAGTTTTGATACTTTTTACCGTTGAAACCGAACTCATCGTAATCCCGGACACGGTTCGCACTGCTTCGATTTTTACATAGTATTTTGTATTCTTCTTTAATCCGTCTATACCACGGATTTTCGACTCGTCTGCGGGCACTTTGACTACTGCCTTGTAACCGGAAGCCGATTTTTTGGAATAATAAATATTAAAATAATCTGCTCCGGTTCCTTTGCTCCATTTGACCTTAATCCGCTTATCACCACCTTTGATTTTTGAAATACTTGGTATCGATGGTGCCGTACCAAACAATACTTCCTCTGACGGTTCGCCCGGATTATCCACATCACCGGCATACGCAACAATCGTAAAATAATAGTCCTTTCCGGCGGAAAGTCCTGTCACATCAAATGTCGTCTCTATCGTATTACCTGCCAAAATACTTTCTTTTGAAGTCGATTTACGATAATAAATCTGATAACCGGTGGCTCCACTGACTGGCTCCCACGCAAGCGTTATCTTTGTCTTTACATTTTTTGTTGCAGTAATTTTTGTCACTTCACCAGGCTGCAGAGCTACAAGCATGACTTCGGATTCTTTTCCATAATACCCACTCACACCGGCACGAATTTTTACATATAAAATCTGTCCTTCTTTCAAATTTGTAAATTCATAACTGGTTTTTGTCGTGCTTTTCAAGAGTGAAAAACCACTCGTCTCTTTAGATGAGGTAAAAATTTCGTATTCCTTGCTTTCTGCCAGTGCATTCCACTCAATCACTGCTTTTTTCTTGGTTGTCTCTTTCCTCCTCAGCCCAGTCACCTGTCTCGGAACAATACGAACCGTATAGTTTATCGTCTTGTCCTGATAGGACAATTCTAATTGCTGCTCACCAATCTTCGTCGTATCGACAGCCGTCATCTTCTCCGGATGCACAAGCTGCTCTGTTGCGTCCTCATAAGTCACTTTGATAACAACATTTTCCTTAGTAAATGTACTTTTATAAGGGAGTTCAATTTCCGTATCGACAACTTCTATCTTTGCAATTTCTTTCGTTTGTCCGGCCGGTGTACTCTCCGCCGCCAAAGTCATTTTTCCATCCAATCCCATTCCCGCAAGCAATCCCATAACAAGAATGAGCGCTATTATCCTACGTTTCATTTTGTACTGCCTCCTATTCTGCCAGTCTCATACTTTTTGTATGTCGTCTTTTCGTCTGACACTCACTATAGCCGACAGGTTTGTCACAAAAAAGGCCACGCATCTCTGCGCAGCCTTCTCTATAAATAACAGGGGCACTAGGAATCGAACCCAGCTCTGGAGTTTTGGAGACTCTTATTCTACCGATGAACTACACCCCTAAATGCGATGTGTCACTCGCAAGCGACTATAATAGTATACAAAATTCATCGGAGTTTGTCAATAGTTTTTTGAGAAAATCTACGCCTATCTCAGCAAAAACTCAGCAAAGGCAATATGCAAAATTTATGCGGAGTTTTTGCTGAATAATTATTCAGCCTCTTCCTCTGGTTGTTCTATGATCTGACGGAAATAAGCCAGTTTTTTGTCTGCCTCACGCTGCGTCATCCAAGCTTTTACATCTTTTGCAGGGAATAGTTTGCGCAGAAACTGATATGGATACCAAATAATTTTCATTCGTGTGACGGCATCGTAATGCATTTTGATATTTTCGCTGCGATCCTTTAATACAGTGATACGCATTGCCTGGCGATGCATGCGGTTGCGTAGATTGCCGATCTTGCGGTGCAGGAAAAAGGTTTCGTTTGCCTTATTCTGTCGTTCGCGGTTCATCTGGTAAACCGTATAGTCCTTGGTGATACGCAGCAATGTATCAAAGTAAAAACTGTCAACTAACGTGTACTCAGTGCCGTTTTTGATCTCTTTGGAAAGCGGTTTGGTGTGACAATCGGAGTAAGCACTGCCGATCCCGTAATCGTGTGCGAGTACACAGGTAGCGTAAACGCGGACGGTTTCGTTGTAGGCAGTGAGATATTTCTGCTTAAAGTTACATTCTAAGTCGTAAGAATAGGTGAGCTGATTTTTCTGCATCAGAATCTCACGCATTGCGATTGTCATGGCATCGTCTTGATCGATATGAACCATAAAGACATCGAAGATCTCCTGCATAACAGGATGACCGGCAACAGCTGCGTATATGCGCTCTGTGATAGAAGTATCGTTTTGAAAACCAAACAGAGCCTGTGTGCGCAGTAATAACGGTGTGATATATTTAATGCCGCGTACCTGCTTGGAAAGAGCGATGCCGCCTTCTTCCATTAATTTTTTACATTTGAAATATTGCCCAACGACATGATATCGTCCTTCGTCATACGCTTTTCGAATGGCAGGATGTTCATCGATATCACAGTTTTCTTCATTTAGGCAGGTGATTTTTGCATCAAATTCGACCAAAGTGCCGACCAGAGTATCAAGGTTATTCTGCTCTTGTTCGGTCAATGTGGTTTTTCCAAAGTGATCGTAGTATATGTGTTTTGGAATTGCCTGAAAGGCATTGTAATAATAATCCAAGCGTACTTTCAGTCGTGGGTGCTCTTCAAAGTTTGTGTTGGAAAGGATAAAATCTTTGTTTTCCATCAGAAGATCTACATATCGGTCCGCAAAAGCCGGACGGCGTGTGCACATATACAAAGTAAGGCTTGCCGTGAATGGGGCAACCTCAGTGGCTGCTTCCGGATTGGCATTTTGTACGATAAAACGGATAGCATCCAGACTACCGAGAATCTGCTTGTTGGATGTGCTGGAGACGATAGAAGTATCATGACGCAAATAGTGGTAATAAGGCGTAGATACATAACTGATCTTCTTCGCATAAGACATAACGACCGGAAGCCACGCCACATCTTCAAACCAGTGTGCCGGGAAGGCAAATTGTTTGACAAATGCAGTACGGTATAATTTAGAACAAGTTGTTACGGTGTAGTCAGATTGTTTTAGAAAATCTGTTCCGGTGTATACTTTATCCATATCGAAATCATAAGTTCCTTCAATCGTCACTTCCTGATACAGTCCATGACGAAAATACGGACAAAAGATAATGTCGCTTTCCAGTACAAAGGCAGACTCATATAGATCTGTCAACATTTCCGGATCTACAATATCATCCGAATCGACGAACATCAAATAGTCGCCCTTTGCTTTGGATATACCGAAGTTTCTGGCGAGCCCGGGACCGCCGTTTTCTTTGCGATAATAACGGATCTGTTCAGAATGCGCATCGGCGTATTTTTGTGCAATGGCAGGACTGCCATCGGTCGAACCGTCATCAACTAAGATGACTTCAAAGCTCTCAAATGTCTGCACTAATATCGAATCCAGACAGTCAGCTAAATATGCTTCGACATTATACACCGGTATAATAATTGAAATGTTTGGTTTCATCTTCACTTCCCCCTCGTGATTACTGTCAAGTTGCTCCTCATGCCTCTAAACTTTTTGCAAACGCGTCCGTCAAAAACTTTGCGGATTTTTCGCGTTCCGCCTGTAGGTGTTTGTAAACATCATCGTAGTCGATTTCGGTTACGGCAGGCATTTCTTGATCGTTTTGCAAAAATCGGTCATCTAGGTGCAGCAAATGCAAAATACTGGTCACGCGGGAATCTTTCGTTCCACGTGCATAGGTATAAAAGCTTTTCTTATTGATAAGAGAAAAGCAGACCCCATGAAAAGCATTTGTTAATATAAAATCTGCATGCATGAAATATCCTAAAAATTCTTCAATACCAATGGATAATTTCACTTTGTTACGGAAAATATTTGTATAAAAAACGCTGATCTCAATGACTTCCAAACCGCGTTCTTTGGCAATTTTATGTGCATCCTCTAACATCTTTCGATTGTTTTTGAGGCAGTTATACACTAACAGATAATGTTTTTCTTTTGGTTTTACAGCGATCTTTGCATAGTCCTCAGCATCTAATAACAGGGTAGGATCTAACACATTTACGACCGGTTTATCCGTATATTCCTGCGTAAACTCGGTTCCCTGAATCTCACGTACCGAAATGGAATCAAAGTTCTTTAGCAGTTCGCGGAAACGCGCCTGTCTCTTTTCGGAAAAGTTTGTATAACCGATGCAGGCGGCATAAGATATCTTATTTTTGCCTCGCATAGATGGGAGATTGCAGAAAAATCCATTATCAAAGCCCTGTGTGCTGTGTGGACTCCAGATAACATCGCTTTCGCATACGATCGTATCAAAGTCGAACAATGCCTTGCTAAGCAGTGCTTCGTCATATTGACAATTGGTCATGCGGTACTTCGTATCAAAAAAGTTCATAAATTTTTTGTATCTGGTCAGATTCGGAAAGAAATATCCAAGCCAAAAAAAGAATCGTTTTATTTTCTCTTTAGGCTGTTCAGAAAGAAACGGATATTTCATATTGTAAGTTTTCATGAAACGGGGAAGGTAGTCGATGATGACGTTATCGATCCCCTGTTTATCTAAATACTGCTGAAATGCATAGGAATGCAATGCAGCACCGAAATTCAAGTGTTTTGAATATTTATTAATACTGATAATTCCAACTTTCATAGTTATCCTCATTTCTGGCATTCCTGCAGAATGCGTTTGGAAATTGTTTCGGTTGCGTTTCCGTTGTCAAAGCTGCCAAGATCGGTGTGATGTTTGTGAACATCTTTGAGATACTGTTCCTCGTCAAAGTGAGCAATATTGTCGACCAATGCGGCATTGTCTTTAGCAAGTGGGAATGGCCAGTCGCGCACATCCACGTAAAAGCCTTGTGTCTCTAAATATTCGTCCAAATCTGTGGTATACAGGAAACATGGACGTTTTAACAGGGAATAATCCCATACACTCGAAGAGTAGTCTGTAATCAAAATATCTGCGGCAAGAAGGAGATCCTGCATATCGCCATAATCTGTGACATCGATAATATGCTGCCCCTTTGTGTCTGCCGGAAGACGTTTCTTAATAAAGTAATGCATGCGGTACAAGATAGTCCATTCTCCGCCAAAACGTTCTTTGGCAGCTTCTACGATACCGCGTACATCCAAATTGTAATCCGTTGCCTCGTTGCGTTTGCCCTTGCGGTAAGTAGGGGCATAGAGGATGATCTTATTATCAGCAGGAATATTGTAATATTTACGAATATATGCTGCCGTTTTGTTGTCGTGATTATTGACCAGTTCATCATTACGCGGCATTCCGCATTCCAAACATTCACCTTTGTGAGCAAATGCACCACGGACAACATATTTGGTATAGTATTTACAACTGGAAACTAAAATATCCGTATGGGAAGCACTGAGCTCTTGGATCTTCTGATCCGACGTGCGGATGCTTGGATTGTCCAATAACAATTTTTTATATGCACCGCCACCGTGTCCGGTTCCAATTGTTGTCTGTTTCTTGCGGAACGGGATCATGGCTGGTATACGCATATTGTATACGAATACGCGGGAAGACAGTGCGTAACGGTAGAATGAAAAGGTACCGTATTCCACAGTCTTCGATACGCCCCAGTCGGCAAGCCAGCGGAAGTTGTTCGCCCCTTTAAATGCCCAGATGATCTCTACATCGTCCGGATAATTTTTTGCCAGATATTCGGAGATGCGGCGAGGATTGCAGGCGTATTTGCCGGCTTCAAAACTCATAAACATAACCCGGTTTTTCTTGATCGGGAAAATATAAAAGACGCGCAGAACGATCAGGTAAATGCAGTCCTTAATATATTCTTTGATACGTGCGATGGAGCGGAAGTCAGCGCCATAGCGTGAATATTTACGGTATTTTAATAATTTCTGATACTGTCTGTAATGACGGTACCGCTTTAATAATTGAATCAAGCGATGCATAATGTTCCTCATTTCTATTTCATATGATCAATGCCGCTTTGGAATGGAAGTGCCGATCGTTCGGCATAAGAACACGCCAAAACAACGATAAAACCTTTGATATTCTATCATAATAGGGTGATTCTGTAAAGAATATGTAATAATTATGTCATATTTTGGGAGCTTTTCATGTTTTTGGAAAGATCATGGCAGATTCCCCTGCCTGGTCCCAGCGGTCTTTCTTCTCGTCGTATTGGGTGCAGAGCCAATCATAGACGTCATCCAGTCCTTCTTCGGTATACGGAAAATACGCATAGGTTTTATTTTCTTCCGGTGTCTTTTCAAAGCAAAACGGCTCAGGCCATATGGCAGCGCGAAAACATTCTTCCTCATTGTCTTTTTGCCATTTTTCTACCTGATAACGCATCCCCTGAAAACTTGCTTTCAGAATAGCTCCTTTGCGATAAAACTCTTGTTTGTCATATAGTGATTTTCTGCTATTCATGGTTAACCTCATTTCTATTGGTAAGATCGGACGATTCCGGTCAGTTTGTCTATGACAGTGTCCCGCATAAAGAAGTCCTGTTCTTTGACGCGTTCGATCAAAGGCTGGATCTGCTCAATGCGGTCAGTTTGAGCGTATATTTTGCCAAGGGTAATGTAGGTGCTTGATATATCGCTCCCGATATCCAGTGCATACGAAAAAATGCTCTCTGCGTCTGCCAGCTTCTCCGACTGATAGAGTGCCTCTCCCCATTGATTTAGTGCCCGGATCAGTCGGGTATAATTTTGATCGCAGGCAGAAAGAATCTCAAAATTGGCAATGCCGTAGTTGAGTTTAATATCAGCATTGCTCATTCCCTGCAGGTTCAAAATAGGACGTTTCAGTATCTCCTGGGCGTCTTGTATAGCACCGTCTGCCTGATCGTCCCATGGCAGCAGATTTTGATCGACTTCGAGATAATCCAATTCGGAAATATCTTTTTTGCGGGCGAAGTTAGAAGCTTTTTCTTTGCTCCAAAAAGATTGATTCCACTGTGGTTTTTTTGCCCCTTGTTTCATCTTGACTTGCACATAAATTATGAATACAATGAAGAGGACAAAAAATATAGGTATAGTATTCATGATGATCACATATTCCTTTCTCAGCCTGCAAGCCGACAGCCGAACCGACAAGCTTGCATCGCGGGTGGGGCTGTACCGGGGACAGACAGGAGGTAACAATGAACTTTTTTAATCGTAAAAACCAGAAAAGAATTGCATCAGTAATCTGTATTTTAGTTATTATTGCAATGGTTTTGCCTATGGTCTTAGAGTATTTAGTAAAATAGTTCATCGGCGGGGTTATAAAGGGCGCTTATTCTATAAGGATAGAATGGACGCCCTTTTGCTTTTGTTGATTCGGAAATTGCTGCCGCGTAGTGCGATACATCGCAAAACACTGACCTTGCATTTTCCCGGTTAAAATCGACTATACAAAATAACTGAAAAAATGTCAAATTATGAAGAAATCTTTGACTTGCGAAGGACTCTTATTTATGACAAAATATAATGTGAATTGGGAGGCTTATTGATTATGACAAACAAGAATAAACGTTTATCCGGTATTTTTATAGTTGGCTGTCTTTTGGCTGTCGGCGTGGCAGTGGCTGCAGAGCTTGCCTCTTCCGGGATCTTTGGATCAAAGCATACGATCTGTGAAGGGGTTAAGATCAGCAAGGTCGAAGTTGGCGGAATGACGAAAGCTGAGGCTGAGAATGCCGTAGATGATCATATTGCAGGGCTGCTTAGCCGAAAGGTTGTTATCCAGATCGGTGAGAATGAGTTGGAAACAGATTTTGAATCACTCGGAATGCACTTTTCGGAAGAAAAGTTGATCGATCAGGCATATGCAGTTGGTAAAAAGGGTAATTTGATAAAGCGTATGCGCGAAGTGGAGAATGCGCATCAATCCGGCAAAACATTTGCCTTAAAGTATTCGTTTGATGAGCAGAAACTCAAAGAATATGTTGAAAAAGAGTGCACACAGTTTGATGTGAAAGCCAAAAATTCCAAATTATCCTTAAAAAATGGACGATTTGTTGCATCTAAGGAACGTACCGGCAGAGAATTGCAGGTCGACCAAACGATCGATCGTATCCGCAAGACGCTGCAGGAATCAGACCAGTCGGATTCCTATACAGTACAGGCGATTGTGGAGACAACAGAGCCAAAGTACACGCAGGAAATGGTATCGAAATGCCAAGATCTGCTGGGACGTTATTCAACGTCTTATGCAACATCAACGGCGGCACGTGCGACGAATGTACAGACGGCGGCCGGAAGGGTCAATGGAACAATTTTATATCCGGGCAAAACATTTTCCACGATCAAGGTGATCAAGGAGCGCACAGAGGCAAATGGTTACAAAAGTGCATCGGAATATTCCAGCGGTAAAGTGGTTGATGGCGTTGGTGGTGGCGTATGCCAGGTTTCCACGACATTATATAATGCGGTGATCAATGCAGAGCTAGAGGTAGTAGAGCGCTCGCCACATTCCATGGTGGTAAGTTATGTTGATGTATCGCGTGACGCGGCGATTGCCGGTGATTATAAGGATTTTAGAATAATACCAATGCTCCAGTTTACATTGCGGCATCAGCCGAGGGCGGTGTACTTTCTTTTCGTATTTACGGTGAGGAGACAAGAGAAAGCGGTCGGGAGATTTCTTTTGAATCGGAGATCCTAGAGACGATCCAACCGGGAGATGATGAAGAGACGGTGGATGAGACAAAGCCTGCATCGTATCGTGAGGTAACACAGTCTGCGCATGTCGGATATAAGGCAAAGCTGTGGAAGATCATTAAAGTAAATGGCAAACAAACGGACAAGGTGCAGCTCAATAGCAGTTCTTATGCGGCAGAACCGCGTCATGTGACGGTGGGAGCAGGTGCCGCAGGCTCACCAAAGCCGAGTGCGTCAGCGGATCCAAAGGCAACGAAGGATCCAAAAGCAACAGGCAAGCCAAAGAGTTCGAAGGAGCCGAAGAAGACGGCAAAACCAAAGTCTACAAAGAAACCGGCCAAGAACGCTACGGCAAAGCCAAAAGCAACAGCTGCAGCCAAAAAGACTACAAAGCCGGTAACGGAAGAGTAAAACATATACTATTATGCCGTTAAAATGGAATACGTTAGCGGATAAGATTGAGCGGGATAACAAAGGAGCAAATGAATATGAAGATAGGAAAAGTACCGGAAAATATACTGAAAAGAGCGGTATTTAAGCAGATTCACCATAGACGACAAGAGGTTTTGCTGCATCCGGGTGTTGGAGAAGACTGTGCAGCAGTCGCACCGGAGCAGGGAGAGGTTTTTGTGCTTTCTACGGATCCGATCACTGGGGCAGACAAGCAGATGGGGGTCTTTGCCGTACATATTACGGCGAACGATCTGGCAACGGCA
>ENA-OPTB01002364-OPTB01002364.1-human-gut-metagenome-genome-assembly--contig:-NODE-2364-length-12237-cov-2.759317_pt1 | contig 12237 bp, 10 predicted proteins | sample MGYA00241810_ERZ501911 | MGnify/ENA primary metagenome ERZ501911 (study PRJEB25962, sample SAMEA2042304) | human gut metagenome | biome: human gut; feature: human-associated habitat; material: faeces... | reverse complement strand
TGTTTCTAATTGGATTAAAGCATTTGTTAAAGCTTCATCTGCTGTTTTTGCAGAAAACTCTTTCCAATCTTCCATTTTTCATTCCTCCAATACAAAATCAATCTTTCTTCTTATCTGTAGACATATGCGCAATACTTGCAATGCTGCCTTCTTTGTACTTCTTATTTGAAGTGGTACGGCCACTATGATCAGAACCTTTGGAAGAATCCTGATTGTTATAAGAACTTGCTGACTTAATAGATGAAGTTCTTGTACGGGCATACTCTTCCATCTGTTTGTTGCGTTCTTTTAACTTTTCTGACTTTTTCGCTGCCTTTTCTTTGTTCTGCTCTACCAGCGTATCCATATCGATCTTATCAATCTTACGGTTAATAAAGATAGCTTGGAAAATACGGAATAAACTACCCATAATCCAGTATAAACCGATACCAATATTCAAACTAAGACAGAAAAATCCGGACATAACAGGCATGAAATAGTTCATCATCTTCATGGACTGTCCCATAGGATTATCATCCTGGTTATTATCGGTTCCACTCTGAATTACTTTCGTATTAATAAACTGAAGAACCATAGCCAAAATCGGCACTAAAAATACAAGAATACCAAATTTATGACCTTCCTGGTAAAAAGCAAGTGGTGTCTTGGAAACATCCATCCACATAAAACGAGATGCCTCTGCTGTACCCAATACCGGAACATATTCTTTCATGCTGTAAATCACTCGATACAGACACAACATGATAGGAAGTGTTACAAGCATCGGCAGACATCCACCAAAAGGACTGATTCCATACTTTGCATAAAGTGCCTGTGTCTCTTCGTTCATCTTTAACTGAGACGCCTGATCTTTCTTACCTTTATACTTTTTCTGTATTTCCTTCATCTCAGGCTGGATCTTATTCATCAGTCTGGTAGACTTTTGCTGCTTTGCATTCAGCGGATACATCAGTAAATAAACAACAAGGGTAAATAAAATGATACAAATACCGGTATTATGGATTCCAAAAACAAGATAAACACCTTTATCAATGTAAGTCAGAATAAAACCAAATATTGTATATAACCAATTAAACAATATTAATATCCTCCTGCTCTTTACGGCACAGGGTCATAACCGCCTTTGTGAAAAGGATGGCATCTTAAAATTCTTTTTACAGCCAAAAAACCACCTTTACCTGCACCATACTTGCGAATTGCCTGAACTGCATATTCAGAACAACAAGGAGTATAAATACATGTAGGTGTTCTTTTCATTGGCGATATATATTTTTGATATATGCGTAACAACCCTAATAAAATTCTCTTCAAAATAATCACATCACTTCACTAATCCATGTAATTTTAATAAATGAATTACTGCGCCGTCTACGATTTCATAACTGCAATTTTTTATATTCTTCCGGGCAACGATCACAATGTGGTTGCCCTCTTTTGTCAATGCGTCATTCTTACGAACGGATTCTCTTAACAATCTGGTAATGTGATGACGCACAACACTGTTACCGACTTTCTTACTGACAGAAAATCCATAACGATTGGGACCACTCTCCCCTGTTTTCACATACATTACCAAATACTTATTAGCTCTGGATCTACCATTTTTGTAGACCCTTTGAAATGCGGGATTTTTTCCCAGCTTCTCAAATACTTGTCTTTTCATACTTTTACTTCCATTATAAGAAGAAAGGCCAGAACAAGACTTGTCAGAAAACACCGACCGAGCCACTCTGACCTTGTCCATTCATCTGATTATGCAGATAATTTCTTTCTTCCCTTTGCTCTTCTTCTAGCGAGTACTTTTCTACCATTTGCAGTACTCATTCTTTTACGAAAGCCATGAACTTTAGATCTCTGTCTCTTTTTTGGCTGATATGTCATTTTCATCCCGATACACCTCCTTCACAATAATATCAAAATCCGTATCAAGCCTAATTATATTATCATTTATTCTAATAGTCAAGCATATCTTTTAAGTTATCCACATTTATATAAGAAAATATAGTAATAAAATTTGATTTATAGTCTATTTTGTAGTAAAATAATAATGTATGTTTTTAGCCATATTTTAATTTTTACAGAGTAAGGTAGGAAATTTGAATGATAAACCAAATAAAAGACAATTGGGACGAAATTATCAATTATATGAAGAGCGAATTTGACATCAACGATGTCCTGTTTCGCACCTGGATTTTACCATTGAGTATTATATCCTATGATAAAGGCATTCTTCTCATTGGAATTGATAAAGAAAAACAGGGAGATACACAAAGCATCCTGGAAAAAAAATATAAAGTACCTTTTGAGGTATCCATTGAAGTAATCACAGGCAAGGCAGTTACAGTCGCTTTTGATTATATCCAGGATCATCCCGCAAAAGGAGTTTCTTCCTATAATAATGTGTCCATCGAAGAAAAGTATCCGTTTTTGAAAAATGGTCATTCATTTGATACCTTCGTAGTAAGTGGAAGCAACAATATCGCTTATGCTGCCTCGGTAGCCGTAGCAGAAAATCCTACCGGAGAAATCTATAATCCTTTGTTTTTATATTCCGGTCCCGGAATGGGTAAGACACACTTGATGCATTCCATTGCCCGTTATATACTGGAAAATCACCCGAATCTGACTGTCACTTATACAACCAGTGAGGATTTTCTTATTAACGTAGTGGAGGCAATCCGTGCCAACAACCAGAAAGGTGACACTGTTGCTACCGTCAATCTTCGCAATAAATATCGAAATGTAGATGTACTTCTGGTAGACGATATTCAGTTTATCATTGGTAAAGAAGCAACACAGCTGGAGTTTTTTAACACATTTGAAGCCTTATATCAGGCAGGAAAACAGCTTGTAATATCCAGTGACCGTCCACCTAGTCAGATGGAACAGCTGGACATGCGTTATCGATCCCGATTCAATTCCGGTATGACCATTGATATCCAGCCACCTGATTTTGAAACAAGCATGGCTATTTTGAAAAACAAACAAGAGGAATCTGAACTGAAACTGGATAAGGATATTCTGGAATACATTGCCACCAATATCCGTTCCAACATCCGAGATCTTGAGGGAGCTTACAATAAGATCATTCTTTACTCAAAGTTCAAGAATGAACCTATTACTTTAATGCAGGCAGAGAATGCTTTAAAGGACTTTATATCTCCGGATAAGAAACCTGTTATTACAGCAGAGTATATTATTGAAATTGTAGCAGAGCATTTTAATATTGATAAAGAGGCTTTGCTTTCCAGCAAGAAAACAAAAAATCTTGCTTACCCAAGACAGATATGTATGTATTTGTGCGATGAATTAACAAATCTTACACAACAAGAAATCGCTGAAAAGCTTAAAAGAGGGAATCATACGACAGTTATCCACGCTATCAACAAAATTAACACACTAAAAGTTGATAACAAAGAGTTACAAGAAAACCTCAGTATATTAAAAAAGAAGATCAATCCTTAATATCTTGTGGATAAGGTTAGTTTAACCGGTGGACATCCTGTGTTTTTATATGGATATTGATATTTTTTAATTTATTTTATCCATATGACTTTACCTTAACCCACAAGTTCTGATCTTTTTTAAATTAGCTTTAATGCCTTATTTTACAGGGGCTCTAAGACTTACTAACAAATCCACCGCCCCTAATACTATATCTTCTGAATTTTTAATATTATTTATTTTTTTATAGAACTGAAAGGAGTTATTCACATTATGAAATTTACCTGCACGAAGTCTGACTTTAACAATGGTATCAATATTGCTTTAAAAGCTGTTCCAGGAAAAACTACTATGCCTATTCTTGGTTATGTTGTAATTGAAGCAAAAGATGACTATATTAAAATGACAACTAATGATATGCAGCTTGGTATTGAAACAAAAGTACCAGCTCAGGTACAGGAACCGGGCGTCATCTTAATGAATGCTAAAATGATTTCCGAATATGTACGCCGTCTTCCGGATGATGATATTAATTTTGAAGTAGATGAACAGAATAATATTTTGTTATTCTGCGGACGCAGTAAATTCAGTATTCCGGGCATGGATAACGATGAATTTCCTAAACTTCCCAATATTGAAGTAGACAGTAAGATAGAAATATCCCAGTTTACTCTCAGAGAAATGATTCAGCAGACTATTTTTTCTATATCTGATAATGAAAGTAACAAGATACTGACCGGTGAGTTATTTGAGATTAATGGAGATGAATTTAAAATTGCTTCTCTTGACTTAGTCAGAGTTTCAATCCGCAAGGTTCATCTGAAAGAAAGTTATGATCATATCAAAGTTGTAATACCTGGAAAAACATTAAATGAAATCAGTAAGATATTAAACGGTGGAACAGATGACATGATCACGATTTCATTTTCCAAAAATCACGTATTATTTGAGTTTAATGATACATTAGTTATTTCACGTCTGATCGAAGGAAATTTCTACAACATTGACCAGATGCTGAAAAATAATTATGAGACGAAAGTGAAGATTAATAAAAAAGATTTTTACGGATGTATTGATCGTGCTACTCTTCTTCTTAGAGAGGCAGAAAAAAAACCGGTTATTCTTAATATTCATGATGGCGAAATGAAGATGGAAATGAATACTAAGATTGGATCTATGGATGAAGAAGTAATGATAGAAAAAGAAGGTAAAGATCTGACCATTGCATTCAATCCCAAATATATTATTGATGTTTTGAAGGTAATTGAGGACGAGGATGTATATTTGTATTTATTTAATGCAAATGCACCTTGTTTTATAAAAAACAACGAAGAGTCTTATATTTATCTGATTTTACCTGTCAATATGAATTAAAACAGGAGGAAGATTATGGAAGAAATAAGGATAAGGGATGAATATATCCGGCTGGGACAGGCAATGAAACTGGCTGGATTAGTTGGTTCCGGTGTTGAGGCAAAAATGGTGATCCAGGATGGGCTGGTTCTCGTAAATGGTGAAGTAGACGAGAGAAGAGGAAGAAAACTACACCCTGGAGACGAGTTTGAATTTGAAGGAACGAAAGTAAAGGTTGCAAGTGTATGATCTTAAAGTCAATTGAACTTTGTAATTTTAGAAATTACAAACGAGAAATCTTTAAGTTTCATCCCGGTACCAATGTGCTGTATGGTGACAATGCCCAGGGAAAAACCAATGTGTTGGAGGCTATTTTTGTCGGGGGAACTACAAAATCCCATCGTGGAAGCAAAGATGCCGAAATGATAAGAAAAGGACAAAGAGATGCCCATCTCCGCTATTTTGTAGAGAAGAGAAACAGAACTATCAAGGTGGAGATACATATGAAAAAAGAACGCTCCAAGGGAATAGCCATTGACGGCCTGCCTATCAAAAACAGCAATGAACTGATGGGAATATCTAACATTATATTTTTTTCACCGGAAGATCTTGGAATCATCAAAGATGGTCCGGAGAAAAGAAGAAGATTTATGGATATGGAGTTGTGCCAGCTGAATAAAGCGTATCTGTTTTATTTAAAACAGTATAAGAAAGTATTAAAACAGCGTAACGCTCTTTTGAAACAGACAAAAAGCAGGCAGCATTTGAGAGAGGCGCTGGATGTCTGGGATATACAGCTTGTGGATTACGGAAGAAAGATTATCCAGATTCGGGAAGAGTTTATCAATGAACTTCAGGAGATTATGAGCATACAGCATGCAAATCTTACTGGTGGAAAAGAAGATATAAAATTGGTCTACAGACCTAACTGCAGTGATGATGAGTTTGAAAACAGTCTGTTCTCAGCAATGGAAAGAGATGCTTTTCAAAAGACAACCACAGTGGGACCACACAGAGATGATCTTCAGTTTTTGACACAGGGAGAAGATTTAAGAAAGTATGGTTCACAGGGACAGAAAAGAACAGCTGCGTTATCACTGAAAATGGCAGAAATACAGATTGTAGAGGAAGCAATTGGAGAAAAGCCTATTTTACTTCTGGATGATGTGCTGTCGGAGCTGGATCGCAGCAGGCAGAATTATCTGCTTGAAAATATAAAAGGAATCCAGACCATTATTACCTGTACAGGACTGGAAGAGTTTGTAACCAATGGAATTAATATTGACCAAAAGTTTGAAATTGTAAATGGAGGTATCCAACATGGATAAAGAAAAGGATGTAGTTTACGGTGCTGACCAGATTCAGATACTGGAAGGCCTGGAAGCAGTAAGAAAAAGACCTGGAATGTACATTGGAAGTACATCGGAAAAAGGACTTCATCATCTGGTGTATGAAATCGTAGATAATGCGATTGATGAAGCATTGGCCGGCTATTGCGACGAAATCCAGGTTTTTATCAATAAAGATAATTCAATCACGGTTATTGATGACGGCCGTGGTATCCCGGTAGGAATCAATAAAAAAGCCGGAAAACCAGCGGTTGAGGTTGTATTTACCGTACTTCATGCCGGTGGAAAATTCGGCGGCGGCGGATACAAAGTATCAGGAGGTCTTCACGGAGTAGGTGCCTCTGTTGTAAATGCTCTTTCAAACTGGCTGGAGGTAGAGATTTACCAGGATGGAAAAAAATATATCCAGCGTTATGAAAAAGGACATACTATGTATCCTTTGAAGGAAGAGGGTTCTACCGATCAGAGAGGTACGAAGGTAACCTTTTTACCGGATGAAACCATTTTTACTGAGACCACAGAATATAGTTTTGATATTTTGAGACAGCGTTTGAGGGAAATGGCCTTTCTGACCAAGGGAATCAAGATCATTCTCACAGATCTGAGAGAGGAAAAAGAGAGAACAGAAACATTCCACTATGAAGGTGGTATCAAGGAGTATGTTCAGTACCTGAATAAAAATAAAGAGCCTTTGTATGATGATATTATTTATTGTGAAGGACAAAAAGGGGATGTGTATGTAGAAGTTTCCTTCCAGCACAATTCAGGATATACAGAGGGCTGTTATAGTTTTGTAAATAATATTACTACACCGGAAGGTGGTACACATCTGGCAGGATTTAAAAATGCTCTGACGAAGACTTTTAACGATTATGCCAGAACGAGAAAACTGCTGAAGGAAAGCGAGCCAAATCTCAGTGGTGAAGATATAAGAGAAGGTCTGACAGCCATTATCAGCATTAAGATTCCGGAACCACAGTTCGAGGGACAGACGAAACAGAAACTGGGTAATACAATCGCCAGAGGTGCAGTAGACAATGTTGTTTCAGAGCAGCTTACTTATTTTCTGGAGCAGAATCCTACTACGGCCAAGATTATCTGTGAAAAAGCCCTTCTTGCCCAGCGCGCCAGAGATGCGGCCAGAAAGGCAAGAGACCTTACAAGAAGAAAGACAGCATTGGATGGAACCAGCCTTCCGGGAAAACTGGCAGACTGCAGTGACAAGGATCCTTCCAAGTGTGAAATCTACATCGTAGAGGGAGATTCAGCCGGTGGAAGTGCCAAAACGGCCAGAGACCGTGCTACTCAGGCAATCCTTCCGCTTCGTGGAAAAATACTGAATGTAGAAAAAGCAAGACTGGATAAAATCCTTGTAAACAATGAAATTAAGGCTATGATCACAGCGTTTGGTACCGGTATCTCAGAGGATTTTGATATATCAAAACTTCGTTATCACAAGATCATTATTATGACGGATGCCGATGTAGACGGAGCTCATATTGCGACTCTTTTGCTTACTTTCCTGTACCGTTTTATGCCGGAACTGATCAAGCAGGGATATGTATACCTGGCCCAGCCGCCACTGTATAAAGTGGATAAGAACAAAAAAACTTACTATGCTTACAGTGATGAAGAATTGAATCAGATTCTTACGGAGATAGGACGAGATGGAAACAACAGTATCCAGCGTTACAAAGGACTGGGAGAGATGGATGCAGAGCAGCTTTGGGATACGACAATGGATCCTGAGAAGAGAATTTTGTTAAAAGTAACGATGGATGAGGAAGACAGTTCATCCATTGACCTTACATTCAATACATTGATGGGTGATAAAGTAGAACCTCGAAGAGAATTTATTGAAGCTAATGCCAAATATGTTAGAAATCTGGATATTTAAGGAGGAGTAAAGAATGGATGAAAATATCTTTGATAAAGATGGTTTTGATGCCATAAAAGATGTGGACTTAAAACAAACAATGGAGACATCCTATATAGATTATGCTATGTCCGTTATTGCCTCCCGTGCACTGCCGGATGTAAGAGATGGTATGAAACCGGTTCAGAGACGTATTTTATATGCTATGATCGAATTGAACAACGGACCGGACAAGCCACATCGTAAATGTGCCCGTATCGTCGGTGATACCATGGGTAAATATCATCCTCATGGAGACAGTTCTATTTATGGTGCCCTGGTTAATCTGGCGCAGGAATGGTCTACCCGTTATCCGCTGGTAGACGGACACGGTAACTTTGGTTCGGTAGATGGAGATGGTGCTGCGGCCATGCGTTATACAGAGGCTCGTCTGTCTAAAATTTCCATGGAGATGTTGTCTGACATCAATAAAGATACTGTAGATTTTATGCCAAACTTTGATGAGACAGAGAAGGAGCCGGTTGTGCTTCCATCTCGTTTTCCGAATCTTTTGGTAAATGGTACATCCGGTATTGCTGTAGGTATGGCTACCAATATTCCTCCACACAATCTGACAGAATCTATCAATGGTGTGGTAAAGATTATTGATAATCAGATAGAGGAAGACAGAGATACAACTCTGGAAGAAATTATGGAGATCATCAAGGGACCGGATTTTCCAACAGGAGCAACGATTTTAGGACGTCGCGGTATTGAAGAAGCATATCGTACCGGACATGGTAAGATCCGTGTCAGAGCAGTTACCGATATAGAGCCTATGAATAATGGCAAAAACCGTATTGTCGTAACAGAGCTTCCTTACATGGTAAACAAAGCAAGACTAATTGAAAAAATCGCAGAACTTCACAAGGACAAGCGTATTGACGGAATTACAGAGATACGAGACGAGTCAAGCCGTGAAGGAATGAGAGTAGTTATAGAGCTGAGAAAAGATGTGAATGCTAATGTAATATTGAATCAGCTTTATAAACATACCCAGATGCAGGATACGTTTGGTGTTATCATGTTAGCCCTTGTGGACAACCAGCCAAAAGTATTAAATCTCCATGAGATGTTAGGCTACTATCTGGATCACCAGAAAGATGTTGTGACCAGAAGAACAAAATATGATTTAAACAAAGCAGAAGAACGCGCTCACATTCTGGAGGGCTTACTGATCGCGCTTGATAATATCGATGAAGTGATCAATATTATTCGAAGCAGTGCAAATACACCGGAAGCAAAAAATCGTTTGATCGAGAGATTTTCCCTGACAGATGTCCAGGCACAGGCGATCGTCGATATGCGTCTGCGCGCACTGACTGGTCTGGAACGCGAGAAGATCGAAGCTGAGTATGCAGAGTTGATGGATCGTATTGCAGAGTTAAAAGCAATTCTGGCAGATGAGAAAAAACTCCTTGGTGTTATCCGTGAGGAAATCCTTTTGATTGCAGAAAAATACGGTGATGAGCGAAGAACTTCCATCGGATTTGACGAGTATGATATTTCCATGGAGGATCTCATTCCGGTAACCAACACTGTGATCGCAATGACAAAACTTGGCTACATCAAGAGAATGAGCCTTGATAATTTCCGTGCCCAGAACCGTGGCGGCAAGGGAATCAAGGGAATGGAGACGATCGATGAAGATTACATCGAGGAACTTTTGATGACGACTTCCCATCATTACATGATGTTCTTTACCAATACCGGCCGTGTATACAGAATGAAAGCCTACGAAATTCCGGAGGCAAGCAGAACCGCGAGAGGTACTGCAATCATCAACCTGTTGCAGCTTCAGCCGGGAGAGAAGATTACTGCTGTAATTCCAATCAAGGAATACACGGAAGGACATTATCTGTTTATGGCAACCAAGAATGGTATTGTGAAGAAAACACCGATCACCGATTATGCGAATGTCAGAAAAACAGGTCTTGCAGCAATCACATTGCGTGAAGATGATGAGTTGATTGAGGTAAAGAAAACAGATAACGAACAGGATATTTTCCTTGTGACAAAATACGGACAGTGTATTCGTTTTAATGAGAGAGATGTCAGAAGTACCGGAAGGACCTCTATGGGTGTAATCGGTATGAACTTAACGGACGGCGATAAAGTTGTCGGAATGCAGATGGAATCCCAGGGGGATGCTCTGATGATCGTATCTGAAAAAGGTCTTGGAAAATGCACACTTGCATCTGAATTTACTGCCCAGAACCGTGGTGGTAAAGGTGTCAAGTGCTATAAGATCACAGAAAAAACCGGAAATATCGTTGGTGTGAAAGCAGTAAATCAGGATGATGAGATGATGCTGATCACAACGGAAGGAATTATCATCCGTATCAAAGTCAGTGATACTGCTTTGCTCGGAAGAGTTACTTCCGGTGTAAAACTGATGAATCTTGCGGATGATGTCACAGTTGCAAGCATTGCAAAAGTACGTGAGGACAAATCCCTCATGGAAAATACAGATGAATCTGAACTTGTCACAGAGGAAGAGGAAGCCAAGAGTGCTGCGGCTGCAGCAGAGGCTGCGAAAAAAGCGGCAGGTCAGATGACAGAAACGGATGATGAATTAATGCAGGAATTATTAAGCCGTGCTGAGTCTGATTCGGAAGAGGAATAAAAAAATATTTTGACCGCAGTGATATAAAGACTTCACTGTGGTCTGGACAGTAGGCTGCCACATTTTTATGTAGCAGCCGATTTGTCTATCTAAAAACAAATTATTTTTCATGATAACAAGCCTGATTTGAAAAAAAGGATGTTCAATTTTGATTATTTGAAAAATGAATGATATCAACACAAAAATAAAAAACAACACATGTTATCAAGAAATCCATAGTGTAAATGTGGATAACGTGTTGCGAAAATCCAACTTCCGTGGAAAAATTTCATTGTCATAGCAAAAACTTTCGTTTATACTTTTGCGTAAATATAGAATACATGAGTTTTAAAATTGTAGTAAAACTCCAATAGAAAGCAGAACAACAGGGGGAATGAAAAGTGCCGCAAAATTTTTATGAGTTAGTATGGATTTTTATTATTTATGCATTTATCGGATGGTGCACAGAAGTATCTTATGCAGCATTGGACCGGGGAATTTTTGTAAACCGGGGATTTTTAAATGGACCGTATTGTCCAATTTACGGATGTGGAGTGGTGATTGTTGTAGCTGCTTTGACTCCGCTAAAGGACAACCTGCTGATATTATTTGCGGGTTCTTTCTTACTGACTTCCATTTTGGAATACATTACAGGATTTATTCTGGAGAAAGTATTTCACAATAAATGGTGGGACTATAGCAATAAGCCGTTTAATCTTCACGGATATATATGTTTGAAATTTTCCATCTACTGGGGACTCGCATGTACATTTATTATGGATGTGATTCATCCAATCATTTACAAAGGAATCACCATGATTCCACATATTCTGGGTGTTGTGCTGCTCTGTATTATCATGTCGGCTTTCGCTGTTGACTGCGGTGTTACTGTTACTACAATTTTGAAGTTTAACAAGCGATTAAAAGTTATGGATGAAATGGCTGCGAAAATACATAAATTATCCGATGAAATCGGTGAAAATATCTACGAAAATGTGACAACTGCAGTAGAAAAATCGGAGGAGTTCCAGGAAACACATGAGGAACTTCTCACAAAAATTTCTGATACGAAAGAAAATCTTATGGATCTGCCATCCACTGCAAAAGAGAAGATTGCTTCTACTGCAGCAAGTGCCAGAGAAAAACTTTCTGAGTCTGCAGAAAATATCAATGTAAAAGAAAAGATTGCTGCTTACAAAGAAACACGCGAGGCGGCTCGTCTGGAAAAACAGCATGAGAAAGAGGAACTTGAGCGCAGATACAAAGAATTATTTGCAGAGAAGAATTTTGGTTTCAAGCGTTTGATGAAGGCGTTCCCAGATATGACTTCCCGTGAACAGAATGAATCTCTGGAGAAATACAAGAAATACTTTAACATCCGCAAACCGGATCATAAGAAAGATGAATAGGAAAATATATATTAAATTACAAATGTAATACAATTATTGGGAGAAATTAACATGATCAGAACAGTCAATACAGAGGATATCGTAAAAAATATAAAAGAAATGTGTATCGAGGCAAACCATTATCTTTCCAAAGATATGGATAAAGCCCTGAAAGATGCCACC
>ENA-OPTB01002362-OPTB01002362.1-human-gut-metagenome-genome-assembly--contig:-NODE-2362-length-12241-cov-5.561300_pt1 | contig 12241 bp, 10 predicted proteins | sample MGYA00241810_ERZ501911 | MGnify/ENA primary metagenome ERZ501911 (study PRJEB25962, sample SAMEA2042304) | human gut metagenome | biome: human gut; feature: human-associated habitat; material: faeces... | reverse complement strand
AAGCCCAACCCTCGACCTGTTCCTTTTGTTGAAAATCCTCTTTGTTTCAAAGGAGCTACATCAATAGAAGCTTCCTTAGTTGAATTTTCAACAACAATAACTGATTGATTTTCCATCTTAAAAATAGCAATAGATAATTTTGGTTTATCTGCTAATACAGTAGCTTCAATAGCATTATCACAAAGAATTGATATGATTGTAATCAAGTCGAGTGGGCGCATATCTGTGAAGAAGACCCCCTCTTCAACCTCCACATGACATTGAATACCTTTATCAAAAGCCTCAGCCACTTTAGATGATAAAAGACTCTTAAGTGGCATATTGGTCACACGAGTTAATTTTGCCAAATCAAACTTTTGCTGCTTCAAATCTGATGCCGAATCCTTCAAGACACTATCATAAATCATCTTGATTTGATCGATGTCTTTCATCTGGATGGCTTCATTAAGCGAAATCATAACATTAGTATAGTCGTGACGGAAACTGCGTAGCGTTTCGTAAAGACTTTCGACCTGCTCAGAATACTTCTCTAAATCATCCAAGTGACGTCGATTTTCTTTTCTACGCTCATTTTCAAAGAATTCATCTGCATATTTATTAACCTTGTAAACAGCATAAAAAATAGCTACAAACCCCACTAAGGTTATCACATGTCCAGCATAGTACAAGGCAAAGAATCGCGAGGCCACGACGACAGAATAGTTCAAAATCACATAGCTAATCAAGATAAAGTTAGTGAAAAACATAATCCGACCAAATTTACGATCTCGCTCTAAGACCCTCAAATATTTAAAATCAATATTAAGAAGTTTGGAAAGAGCAACAAATGTTGGAATAATTAAAAGGTCAAAGAAAATGAAATAAAGATAGCTTCTGTTTAGAAAATCCGATGTGATGCCGAACCCCGGCATCAGGAAGTAGGCATAACCATTAAAAATCAACAGATAGAGAACTAGAGGATAGAAGGCATAAAAAGCCAACATATTGGTGGTTCTCTCCTTGCCATAGAAATAGGCATAGAAAAGAAGATAGAAGGGTGTCATAAAGGACAAACCGACATTATATGACATCCCCAGTATTCCCCCTATACATTCAACCAGGAACGCAATAGGAAGGATCATACGTGGTACCTTGACCAAGCTGGTCCTTTCGTAAATCCACTGTATGACAATGAAATGCAAAAGATATTCTAATGCAATTTGCAAATTGAGCATCATTTAATGGTTAGCCACCTCCTTCTAGTCATCTCTAAATAAACGGCAAAAAGCCATAACACTATTCTATCACAATTCCTGATAATAGATGAGATAAAATTAAATAATTATCTCGAATTTCAGAAAACTTTCAATAATGATTAGAGAAGAAGGGGAAAATCTAAGACCTAACGATTTTTCAAACGTTCCAAAAGTTCCTTTTTACGTGTCCGCGATAGGAGGCATGACTCGTTTTCCTCAAAGAAGACCATATTAGCTGTACGATCCACACTTGTCACATTATTCACATTGACAACAAAAGAGCGGTGTGTTTGGAAGAAAATATCATCCAATTTTGCTACTTCTGCAATTTTCCCATAGAATTCCACTAGGTTTGACTTGGTATGAGCGATTAACTTATGTGGTACAGGGGCTGTCTCAATGTATAAAATGTCATCATAAGGAATATTAACATCATTTTTATCCGTTTTAACAGTTAGACTCTGTGCCTTGGTTTCTTGCTCAACCTGTGAATAAGCAAAATCTAAAAGTTCTACCAAAGCTCTCTTAAGATCCACATCTTCCATAGATTTATCAACAAAGTCAAGAGCTTGAATCTTATAACGGAAGGTCAAGGGCATAAACTCCGAGTAAGCTGTAACAAAGGCAATTTGTGCTTTCAAGTCTTCCTTACGGATTTCAAGCCCAATATCTAGTCCCTGCTTAGTTTGATTTTTAAGGTCAATATCCAAAAGATAAACCATGGATTTACCCGAACCTCTATCAGCATCTAACAAGTCCTGACCCTGTTCATAAAAAGTAATCCCATCAACAACGGCCTTCGACTCCTCAACTGCTTCGTCCAATAAACGACTAACACGATGACGCTGCAAGGCATCATCTTCAAGGACGATAATAGAAAGCATCTTATTTCCCTCTTTCTTTCTAATATACTTTAATATACCTATCTAATATTTTATCATAATTAATCGGATAATATTCCTTTTTTCACAGCATAAAGTCTTTTTATCTCACCTAATTCCATTTATAAAACAATTGTTATCTCACCGTCACTTTATATTCATTTTTAGGTGTTATCATGAGAATTGTTTTTGTTTTAAATTAAAAAGGAGAAAGTTATGTTACATTCTTTTAAAACGCAAGGGACTAAGACAAAGACCTTGTTGACCCTTGCAACTGTCGGTATCATTAGTGCTTTTCTTGTAGGAAGTCCTCAGCATGCCTCTGCGGATCAAACCTATGTTTCAGATCCTAACCAGGCTCTGACATTTTCCGAACTTGAAACAGGTACAACTACAAATACCATCGCTCAAACAGGTGTTTCTACTGAAACACCTACTACTGTGACTACTATATCACATACCTCTGTGGATGATCTTCATACACATGAAAATGACTATGAACAAACTCCCACAAACACTCCAACTTTTGAGGAATTGAAACAAAATAGTCAAACAGCTAGCAGTACTGTCGATAGCCAGACTGGAAGCAAAACCTATGAGACTAGAATTCCGACAAATACAGATAGCAATCATAAGGCTGTAGAAAACCAGTCTGAACCAAAGACCGAAACTGTCGCTCAAGCACAAACCTGGTCAAAAGATGGTGCCACATGGGTTTCAACAGAAATTAATAATGGTAATGTTCATAAGATTCTATCTACTTATATTCCAAAACCATTAACACCTTCTACAAAACCAACGACAACAGCTACACCGAAACCTAAACAATCAACTCCTGCTGTTAGTCAACCTAAAAAAGTGGCCACAGTCGCTAACAAACCTAAAACACCTACAACTCAGCCTAAGAAACCAACAACGACTGTCACTAAACCTACAGCTCCTAAAGCTACTCCTATCCAACCTGCTAAACCAGTGGACCGAGTTGCTCAAGTATGGCAAAAGAATAACGAACTGGTAAAAGAGAATTACGACACTCCTCACTGGTCAACTAAGGAAGCAACAGTCTTCATCAATGCGAAGAATCCTGAAATCGTGAATGCCTACAAACAGGCTATCACTTCTTGGAATAACACTGGTGCCTTTAATTTCTTGCTCACTAACGATAAACAAAAAGCTAACATCATTGCTGATGAACGTTATGAAGGTAATGTGGCAGCTCCTCTTGGGGTTACCTACTCTACTTACTACCTCCCAACTAAGCAATATAGTAATGCTACTGTTTACTTGAACACCTTCCATGTTCAAAACAATTATTATCAAAAGAATGGTGGAAAACTCCTTAACACTGCGCAACACGAATTAGGACACTCAATTGGACTTGAGCACAACAGTGCTGTTGCCTCTGTAATGGAACCTAAAGGTGGTAAGACAAGTATCCAACCTGTTGATATTAACAATGTTAAGAAACTCTATAGCAAGATTTAAGTTCTTACACCATCACTACAAATATAAGCAGACCTATCAGGTTCTGCTTTTTTTATACAGGTGAGTTGACCATTCAAGACTAGAAAATGACTGTTCATGATTATTTCTTACATATTTTAAAAATACGTAAGATTTTCTTCGTTTTTTTTGGTAAAATAGAAAATGTAAAGAGAGACCGGATGAGTTATAGAACTCAACTTTGTTAGTTTTTGCTCATTATTCTCATAAACAGAATAAAAATAGTCTAGGAACCCTTCTTAACATTTATACCTATCTTCCCCAAACACTTTTCCCCCATTCCTAGATTTCCAGATCTCTCCTAATAAAGAACGTCTAGCAACAGCAGCTAGGCGTTTTTTAGTCTATTAAAGCACATAGTCGTTGGTATTAGCTCACTAGATTAGTAATCGTTCAAAATAATTCTCACAAAATTACCATTCAAGACCAGAAAATGACTGTTCATGATTGTTTCTTACATATTTTTGATATATGTAAGTTTTCTCTGGTTTTTTTTGGTACAATAGATAATGTAAAGAGAGATATAATGAGCTGTAGATAAGCGTTTTGTCATTTAAAATTTATTATTCTCATAAACATTTTCTAAATAGTCTAGGAACCCTTCTTAACATTTATAACTATCTTCCCCAAACACTTTTCCCATTCCTAGATTATCAGATCTCTCACAAGAAAAGCGTCTAGCTCACCCGGCTAGGCTTTTTTTCTTTTTCCATACTTTTGCTATAATAGAGCCATACCGTTTGAAAGGAACTCATAAAATGACTATAGATCAGCAACTTCTTTGCTACAAACGTTTACCAAACTGGACAGCTACAACACTTCCGGAAATGGTGACGCAAAAACACAATACTAAGGTGGGAACTTGGGCTAAATTGACCATTCTATCGGGATCTCTTCACTTCTACGAATTAGACGAACAGGGAGAGGTTACTGCCGAGCACCTCTTTACCCCCGAGACAGAGATTCCTTTTGTTGAACCACAAGCTTGGCATCGCATCGCTGCTGCATCAGATGATTTGGAATGCTATCTTTCTTTTTACTGTAAGCCTGAGGACTACATGGCTAAAAAGTATGACACTAGGGCCCACTCCGAGGTTCTTGAAGCTGTCCAATCTGGCCATATCAAACCTGGTCGCACCCTTGACCTAGGCTGTGGTCATGGCCGTAACGCTCTTTATTTGGCATCTCTTGGGCATGATGTTACAGCCGTTGATGTTAATAACGAAGCTACACAACGCATCCAAATGATTGCAGATGAGGAAAATTACAATGTTAGAGCTGGCTACTACGATATCAATGCTGCTGCTCTTCCTGAGTCTGAGACCTTTGATTTCATCCTCTCAACAGTCGTCTTTATGTTCCTTGATCCCGATCAAATTCCGGCTATTATCAAGAATATGCAAGAGCGTACTGTTGTCGGTGGCTACAACCTAATTGTTTGTGCCATGGACACTGAGGAGCACCCTTGTACCATGCCTTTCCCATTTACTTTTGAAGAGGGTGAGTTGAAGAACTACTATAAGGACTGGGAGTTAGTCAAATATAACGAAAATCTTGGTCACCTTCACCGTTTGGATGAATATGGCAATCCCATCGCCCTTCAATTTGCAACCATGTTAGCTAAGAAGGTTAAATAAGAGCGAATGGTTGTAGAAGAGCTGACCACAGTTTGACTTGTCTTCAAATTAAAAACTAGGATTCCAACCGAATTCCTAGTTTTTAATTGTTTACAATGTCTGCATATCCTGATTTAAGGTCTGCATTTTCTGTTTCTTTGACATAATAGACACCACCATTGGTAGTTGGTGAATAAAGAACAAAGGGAGTCCCATCTTTTTTAATGGTAAAGAAATAACGGTGAACAGATACATTTTCCCATCTCTCGTATACCGAAACAATGGTATACTCCGAATTGCTATTACCATTTGCAGCATAAGTAGCATCCACAGTCTGGTTATGATCCGACATCCAACGGATAGGCAAGGAAGAGGCTTCATTGGTAATTTCTTTGTATCCTGGCTGATTCATCTGATTGCCCCAAGAAACCATCAAACTAGCAAGGCGACTAGCTTTGTCATTGGTCCAACGTGGATTTTCAGTATAGGCTTCCTTAGCATGGTTAGCGTCAGGTGTATCAATACTTGCACTGCTAGATTCACTTGTCCTCGTATTTCCGGTCGATGAAGTACTTGATGAGGCACTAGCCTTATCTGTCGATGAAAATATCGAGCTAGGCACTGTGGCAGATGACTTAGTCTGTTTGACGTTCTTCATTGAACTAGAGACTAGAGTCAAGCCAATGCCAACTACGATTGCTACTAGAGCCCCCAGAAGAATATAGATATAATTATAATTTTTCGAGATTCCAATAAGGCCAGACTGATAAGCTAATTGTAGTTCATCTGGTTTCGGTTTCCGCCCTTGAACTTGCTCAAAACGACTTATCCATTCTGCTTCTGACAGCTTTCGCATAATTTTCCTCTTCTCTTTATCAATTATCTTCCATCCTATCATAGAACAGTGATGATGACAATAGTAGAGAGAACTTGAGGTCTACCTTCAACCAATTACCCTTTATTTTCAAAATAACGACGAACAATCGGCGCCACTTCTTCACCATAAAGTTTAATGGCCTTTAGAACGTCTTCATGTGGCATAGAACCAATCGGGAGATGAAGCATGAAGCGATCTAGCTGTAAATCCTCAATAATACGAATGATTTTTTGAGCGACGTGAGCAGGGTCCCCAACGAACATGGCTCCGTTTGGTCCAACACTAGCATAGTACTGCTCTTTAGTCATTTCAGACCAGTGTGGGCGATCCTTAGCAATGTTATCCACCGTTTGTTTTGTTGGATAAAAATAATTCTCTATCGCTTGGAAATTATTTTCTTCAATCCAACCCCAAGAATGAGCAGCCACCTTAAGTTGTTCATCCGAATAACCATTTCGAGCACCAATTTCCTTATAAACCTCAACTAATTTTGCAAAGGCTTTCGGATTTCCTCCAATTGTAGCATAGGCAATTGGCAGACCTTTTTCTGCAATTTGAATGGTCGACTCAATGTGACCACCTGTCGCTACCCATACCGGAAAGTCTTCTTGGACTGCTCGCGGATACACAGGGCGATTGTCAACAGATTGAGTGTGCTTACCTTGCCAAGTTAAATTCGTTTGCTTTTTCACTTCCAGAAGCATGTCTAGTTTTTCATTGAAAAGTTCATCATAGTCTGAAAGATCATAGCCAAAAAGAGGGAAACTCTCAACAAAGGAGCCTCTACCCGCCATGATTTCTGCACGACCATTTGACAGAGCATCAATGGTTGCATACTGCTGATAAATACGAACAGGATCAATAGATGACAAAATGGTTACTGCACTAGATAAACGAATCTTCTTGGTATTCACAGCACCTGCTGCAAGAACAATTTCCGGTGCCGATACCGCAAAGTCTTCACGGTGATGCTCTCCAATCGCATAAATGTCTAGCCCAACCTGATCCGCCAATTCAATTTCTTCAACGAGTTCTCGAATACGTTGGTCATGAGAGATAGCTTTTCCAGTCGATTCTAGGAGGGTTGTTTCTCCAAAAGTTGAAATGCCAAGTTCAATCGTCATAAATCTTTCCTCCAGTAATTCTTTTATTTGTTATGAGAACGACATTATCACTAATTAGTGATAAATACAAATAAAAAAGCCTAAGACTCTATTTTCCAAGAAAGGCTAATAGGGTTAGGCAGAAAAGGAGAACTAAAACACCCATGACCACTAGGAGACTAATCTTATAGCCTAGGGGATTTCTAGGATTTAAACTGGTTCCAAGGCCATTCCTACGGAGGACAAATAAGGGTTCTGAGGGAGATTGCTTAAGGTCGTAGACTAAGAGATACCTTAAGCAAAATAGAAAGAAGAGACTCATCCCTGGAAAAATAGCAAGGGGAAGAATAATTCCCTGTGACAGACTAGTCATGATGGTAAGAATGATTTGTATCAACAAGAGAGCCCAAAACATGTAATAAATGTACGATTGTTTTTTCATTAATATATACCTCTCAATCTAAGATAAGTATACTCCTCCTAGCTTCCCTTATCAAGCCCATAACTCGCCTGACACCTTATTTTCTGCTACAATAGATAGGAAAGACTCAAAAAAGGAAACTGTACACATGAAATTAATTTCTTGGAATATTGATTCCCTAAACGCCGCTCTCACTAGTGATTCTGCACGCGCTCAATTATCACGTGCTGTTATCGACACTTTAGTCGCCGAAAATGCAGATATCATTGCTATTCAAGAGACAAAACTGTCTGCTAAAGGACCGACTAAAAAGCATTTGCAAATCTTGGAAGACTACTTCCCTGACTATGACAATACTTGGCGTTCATCTGTTGAACCTGCCCGTAAAGGTTATGCTGGAACCATGTTCTTGTATAAAAAAGAATTGACACCAGTTATTACTTATCCTGAAATTGGGGCACCTTCAACCATGGACTGTGAAGGGCGTATCATCACTCTCGAATTTGACAATTTCTTTGTGACACAGGTTTACACACCAAACGCTGGCGATGGCCTCAAACGTCTGCTTGAACGTCAAATCTGGGATGAAAAATATGCGGATTATCTAGCTGAATTGGACGCTCAGAAACCAGTTCTTGCGACTGGTGACTACAATGTTGCCCACAAGGAAATCGACTTGGCTAATCCTTCAAGTAATCGTCGTTCACCAGGATTTACAGATGAAGAACGTGCTGGCTTCACTAACCTCCTCGCAAAAGGTTTCACAGATACCTACCGTCATCTCAATGGCGATGTTACAGGAGCCTACACATGGTGGGCCCAACGTAGTAAAACTTCTAAAATCAACAATACAGGCTGGAGAATCGACTACTGGTTGACTTCAAATCGTATTGCCGATAAGGTCACAAAATCAGACATGATTGACTCTGGTGATCGCCAAGACCACACACCTATCGTCTTAGAGATTGATTTATAAAATAACTCTAGACCTAAATCACAAAAAGAGTAGACCTGCTACTCTTTTACTATGCCCAATTAAGGAGAAATTATGAAAACCAAACTTAATACCACTCAAAAGCTCGTTCTGTCAGCTATTATGATGGCTCTTTACATCGCTATCCTCTTTGTATCTCAAGCCATTTCCTTTGGTGCAGTTCAGATGCGTCTGGCCACTGCTTTATATGGATTAACCTACATCTTCCCATTTTTGGTATTCCCAATTAGTCTGGCTAATGCCATCGCAAACTCTTTTGGAGGTTTGGGATTGATTGACGTGGTTGGTGGTTTCTGTGCTAGCTTTTTAACAACTGGTAGCATCTACCTCATCCGTAAAGCTAAGTTATCTAGCTGGTTCATCATCCTTCCAATCCTACTCGTTCCTGCCTTAGTGGTACCAATCTGGCTTAGTGCTTTGCTCAAACTTCCTTATTTTGCTCTCGTTATTAATCTCCTCCTAGGACAATTAGTGCCTGCAATCTTGGGAGCAGTTCTAGTACAAGAGTTAGCTAAACGAGGATATAAAGACTGACAAACAAAAATATCTCTGCACATTGCAGAGATATTTTTTAGTAATGATATGCTTTCTTGTAAGCTTCTCTTGGTGTCAGTTTATCACCAGAGATAAGCAAACGGTAGTCAACATTAGTAGGATCTTTCTGATAGTCATCAACCCAATCTTGATTCATTTCGAGATAAAGATTATAAGTTCCCAACTCAGTCGAAACAGTACCTACCTTGTAAAAATCTTTATAACGCTTTTGGTTATCCGTTTTTTTCAATTTTTCATATCGATAATAGGTTCTAGCAAAGTCAGTGAACTGGTATTCTTTCTTATCTTTTCCAGAACCAGTTGTGACTGCAATGGTGCCCTTGTTATTTGTTAAATGCAAATCATAATCATAGTCATTGTGACTATTCACTTGGAAGACACCTGAAGTGATATCACTGTCATCAGAGAATGTCTGAATATCAGCGAACTTAGCAGCTTGCCAAGAAGTAGGAACTCCTTCATATTCACTATCACTCTGTAGACCTAGAAGTGACCAATAATGACCGAGATAGAAGGTATTAGACTTCTCACGATCTGTCACCAGTTCACCTACCATCTTAAGGTTTTCAGCACCTAGACGGTAAGGGTTAGAAAGGTAACCAAAGACTGGGAAGAAGTAAATGATGACTGTAAAGGTCAAGAGAGTCTTCATATTAATCTTATTGATAGCCCAGAAGAAATAAGCAGCTGAGAATAAGAGAGCGTAAGCAGCCCCGTAGCTGAACTTATGCGCATGGGCGATCAAAAGTAAAATGAAGAAAATAGGTTGAATAGGACGGACCTTATGATAGATGATAGAGAAAACGTCCTCCTTGTCTTCCTCAGATTTGAAAATCAAGGACAAGACAATAGTCAAGAGTACAAAGAAGGCGCCAAACCCGAAACCAACATCATTTGGACGGAAGAAGTAAGCCAAGATGGACATGTCCATTACCAAAAGCCAGACAGATGCAAATTTGATTATGTTGTTACCAAATTTTGCAGCCGTTTGACTAGGTGCCTTTAAAGGTACCTCGAATGCCTGTGCAAGTGCTCTTTCTTTGGCTTGGCGTTCGGCCTCTATTGCCGCTTTCATTTCCTTAGTACGGCGTTCCTTTTGAAATAAATGAGCAACCTTGGTCGGTTCATCTTGCCTTGACTTGGTGATACTCAAAAAGAGTAAATATTGCATGGCAAAGATAAGAGCTGTGTTCCCACCGTATTCTAGGAAGGAACCATCCCAAATACTAGAAACAACTGCAAAAACGATATAACCCCCAATTGAGATTAAAACCGTCAGGAGCAAATGAATCCAACGATAGCGGTAAGTGTATTTATCAGTTGTATCTCGTCTCAAAAACGTGTCACGTGGGTAAAGATACCAGATAACGAAGATAAGTTCAATGGCCTGAACTGCTGTTAGAAAACCAACATAGTTGAAGCCAAAAACGGCTGCTACCACATTGATGAGATAGGAAATAATAGCCAAAACTCGCAGACTGGTGCGCTTAGACAAGAGTCCAATACTCATCAGGGTGATAGTTGAGAAGGCAGAAAAACCAGCGCCCATCTTATTATCAAAGATAAACACATTGACAAAGGCAAAAATCAAGATTCCTAAAAGAGTTAAGACTTGTTTTTGCATTTCTTTTTTCTTTTCTTTCATATTTTCCCTCCTTATGGAAATGATAACGTTTCCGTACTCCTATTTTAACACAGTCGTACTATTTTTGTCAGATTTAAAAAGGCCTTCGGATAACCGAATACCTTTTCATTTGTTATCTATTGCTTCAATCTTGAGGAACACAAAATCCCCATCAAAGCGTTGAATATACTTTTGAAAACCTAATAAACTAAAAGTTTCAATCTCATAACAGACCTGATCAACACCATCACTAGTGCTTTCCTCAAGTAATTTAAGTTTTGGAATATCGGATTCCAAGACGTCACGGTAAAGCCCTTTATACTCAAAGGTAATTCGAGCCCACTCATTACCTGAAAGCATTGAAAAAGCCTGATAACGCACCTGCTCATCTGTAATAAGACGTTCTTTTTGTTCTGGACTGAGCGTGAAAGCCAAATCATTTTCAGATTTATGAATGGTTTGGAAACGATCCACACGGAAATAACGGATTTCAGAGAACTGATAATCACAAGTAAGGTTGTCATCCAGTTTGTAAGAAATACAGTAGAAATAGTGGTTGTCAAAAATGACTGAAATTGGAAAGACCTTATATTCCTCCACTTTTTCTCCTGGCTTACGATAACTAAAAGACAATGGACGTTGGTCCACTATGGCATCGAAAATGGCTGAAATAGCTGGTAAGAGTGACTTATCTTGTTCCTGATAAATCTTAAGCTCTTGATAACTATCTAATTCTAGCTCAGTCAATCGCTTGATTCGTCTGCGCTCCTTGTCGTCTACAGCCCTCTCAACAAAGATGTTGATTATCTCTGCTACTTCATCCTTTCGAAGGGCACGACTCTCTAAAAGAATCTTAGATAGGATAACTGCCTGATTGTATTTAAGGTTACCGTAGCCTTGTTCATACTGAGCATGGTAGGAACCGTATTTTCTGGAATACTTAACCTTCATATTTGGACGGAGTTCAGTCAAGTTCTCCTTGAGCTCACTCACATCCTCTTTAAGCGTACGCTCACTGATACCAAAGCGAGCTAGGTAGTCCGTTTTTGAAATGTCATTTCCCTTTTCCAATTCGGACATAAAGTACAAGAGACGTTTGGTTTTTGATGCTGTCATTATAAAATCCCCCTTTATAATCAAACCTCTTATTACTAAAAAATTGCTGTCTAGTTATTAATTATCATAGATAGTCATCACCAGTGGCCACGAGCCACAGAATTATAACTCAAATAATAGTCCTTTTTCTTTTCGTTATACTCATAAGAAGACCGACATCCAGCTCACACTTAAGAGTATCAATGGCAAAACAAGGGTCAAAAAGAAATGTCGCTTTTCAGCTTTTTCCTCCTGAAAAGCAGATTCAAACTCTGGTCCTTGATTACTAAAAGCCGACTCGAAAGCCTGATCACCATTCTTTCGATGATCATCACTT
>ENA-OPTB01002359-OPTB01002359.1-human-gut-metagenome-genome-assembly--contig:-NODE-2359-length-12267-cov-7.441942_pt1 | contig 12267 bp, 9 predicted proteins | sample MGYA00241810_ERZ501911 | MGnify/ENA primary metagenome ERZ501911 (study PRJEB25962, sample SAMEA2042304) | human gut metagenome | biome: human gut; feature: human-associated habitat; material: faeces... | reverse complement strand
AATTGAAGTCCGCCACTTCTATAAAGAAATGGTAGAAAATCCGACGGTTTTCCCAAAGACATCCATGCCATCCGTGCATGATTATTATGAGGTGTTTGAAAAACATGCGAAGGAGCAGCTGCCGGTCATCTGTATCTGTATCACCAGAAAATTCAGTGGCTCCCTGCAGTCTGCGACAACTGCAAAAGATATGATATTAGAGGAATACCCGGATGCACAGATCACGGTCATTGACTCTACGGTCAATACTGTGCTGCAGGGGTTATATGTATTAGAGGCATGCAGACTGCGCGATATGGGTTTAGAGTATCAGCAGATTGTAGATGCGTTACTGCCAATCCGTGAGACAGGAAGAATTTTTTTCACGATCGGAAGTATTGACTATTTAAAACATGGCGGAAGGATTGGCAGATTAGCCGGGATTGCAGCCAGCGCATTAAAAATCAAACCTCTGATCACGTTAAAAGAAGGTGAGATCTTTAATTCCGGCATTACAAGGAATCGTCTCAAATCCATGAAAAAAGTCGTGGATATGACAAGGGAATATTTAGACGAAGTCAATGCGAAACCGGGAGAGTACAGTTTCTGCATCGGTTATGGATATGATCATAATGAAGCTCTGGAATTTCGAGAGATGTTAAAGGATCTGATCAAAGAACGTCTTGGAATTGATGAGATCGGTATTTACCAGATCGGTGCAACCATTGGAGTGCACACAGGACCATATCCGATCGGGATCGGAATTATAAAGCATGCATTGACAGAGTAACTGATATGTACCCCTTTTACTGGACATCCAGTGAAAGGGGTATTTTTATGCGTTACAGTTACGAATTCAAACGAAAGGCAGTCGAACTATACAGGCAAGGGAAATGGATTGAACCACCAGCAGACATCACAAACCTAAAGAATTTTCATGACATGATTGTTAAATGGCACCATTTGGAAGAAGTAACATCTCCTGATTGTTTAAAACACCACAGCCAAAATAGAAAATGGACTCCAGAGGAAAAATATGAACTTGTTGCACAGGTTATAGCCGGGGCTACTATTTCCTCAGTTGCTTATGCCGTAGGTATAAACACAGGATTACTTGCTCAAATGTTATATCAAATAGAAATACAATATTGTTAGAGTTAATAGTTTTGAAATTCTATTGATGAATTAATTTGTCTATGTTACCATCAACTTATAGAAACTTAAGGAATGTAGAATGTTAGGGTGGTAATTATGAGTTTATTTGATAATATTCCAGAAGGTACAGATATTATAGAAGTTAGAAAAAAAGTGAATAAAATGCTTTCTGAAGCACGAAAAAAAGCAAAACCCCCAAAATGTATATTGTGTGGAAAAGAACAAAGTAGTTTTTGTAATTCTCATTCTGTTCCACAAATGTGTTTACGTCCGATTGCAGATAGGGGAAAAGTTTTACATGCATCATTGGCAATGGGATTTGATATAGGGGTAGTAGATTTGGATGGAGGTGTAAATAAATCTGGCACATTTAATTATATTTGTAGGGAATGCGATGCGAAATTCTTTCAGGATTATGAAAATCCAGATAATATAATACAACCGCCAACAGATAAAATTCTTGCAGAAATTGCAGTAAAAAATATGCTGTTACAGTTAAATAAACGTGCGAATGAACAAGAATTAATTCAGGTGGTACAGCGAGAATTTGGAACATATGAGAATCCAGATGAATTGTCTAAAATAAAAAATTTGGATCAAAAAGAATATAAAGAGGAAGTCTTATTTCATCAAGATATAGCGAAGAATAATAAAGCAGGTGGATACCAGATTTTGTTTTGGAAAGTCTTACCATATAAAGTGCCAATAGCAACTCAAAGTGCTATTGTATTACCATATGATATGGAGGGAAATATACTCAATGAGATATATAATTTTGATGAATCTGTCAGAATGCAATATATGCATATAGCAGTGTTTCCATTAGAAGATGAGAGTGTTGTATTGGCATTTTATCATAAAAGAGATAAGCTTTATAGGCAGTTACGACACCAAATAAATTCTTCTTCACAAGAAAAGGTATTACAGTACATAAATTATTTGATTTTTGAGCATACAGAAAATGTCTATTTTTCTAAGAAAATAGAAGAGGAAATAAAGAATAATAAGATGATTGAAAAATTAAGTCAGGAAGCAAATGGACTTCCTAGATTTGGTCATTTAAGTGCTGATAATATGTTTGGAATAGGATATAAAGCTGTAAAACCAGAAGATATACCTAATTTCTTAGATGAAAGCTGGGCTATTAAAGAAGAGGAAAGCACGGATGGGGAAGAATAACAGCGTAAAGAAAATAGATGAAGAACAGATTTTGAAGAGATTTGAATATACTGTACAAGAATATATCAGATTTTATGATTTTTATAAGAATCAGGAAGTGAGTGAAGAAAATACAGAAGCTTTTTATGTTATGTTACAGACTAAATTAATGATTCTTAGGAAATATGATTATAACAGGGAAGATGTATATTTGAGTAATGTATTTGATGCCATTGATAAGATGTATCCAGAAGTGGGAGAAAATATTAATATTCTTAGAGAAAAGTTTGAGAAGCTTAATAATTATTATATGGAAGTAATTCTGTCTGACGGGACGAGTCTTAATCTTTATAAAGCTATAGAGGATGTGATGTATGGTTTATATCTACATGCGGATCCAGATAAAATAGAAAGATTGCTCAAGACAAATAAAAATGTGTATCTTATGGCTGTAAAGGAATATATTACTGTTTTGGAAGGAATAGTTGTTGATACATATAATTCAATAGTTGATAAAATGAAAAATAAGTATAGTCAGCAAGAGGAAACAAGTGCATCTGTAATTTTTATGGGAGATTCAACGAATGAAAAACATGATATAAAAAATTCACCGTATTGGAAGAACTTATATGGAAGAGATTTGGAAGATACCGAAATAAAAGGTATATTTCAAGATATGTCTGATGAAGATATAGAAATTTATCTAAAAGGTTCAAGATTTCTTCAAGAAGCATATAAAGAAGATTATTCGGTTGAAACATTAGAAAAATTAGTATTCCCATGGGTAAGAAGTGATTGGGGAGATTTTTCCGATTTGCATAATTTTGTTATAGAGAAGAAAAATATTGGTTTAAGCAGCAGGGTTCAATATAATGATAGACATGATATTGCTTATTTGAAAATCTTTCAAAATGTTGAAAATGCTTTTGTTGTAGAACAGCCACATCAAATACCAGATATTTGGATATTGAATTTTGTAAAAAAGAATGAAAAATATGGTTGGAGGATATATGGGATTGGAGATAAAATAGCAGATTATAAGGAATCGGGTAGTATCTTGGATTGGTTTGAGCATATTAAGGAAGATACCAAGAGTACTGATTGAACAACAATACCGCTTGATCATGGAATGTCGGAAAAGCAGATTGTCTGATAATCAGTGGTGTTTAAATAATGACATAAATCCAGGCACCTTTTACAACTGAGTGAAACGTCTCCGCAAGAATAGCTGCGGAGATATTCCAGAGAAAAATCAGTTGTCAACTTATGAACAGTCTCATCAGGAAGTTGTAAAAATCGAGATGAATATCGTTTCTGTTCCGGCGGCATGAATAAAAATACTGGTAGTGAAGTATTCACAAAATTGAAAATGTACGCTTACTTTTAATCTGATTTTCATAAGATAAAACTTATGAGAACATAAAGAATATATGAGAATCGTATTTTTATAGATTTTTTTGCATAACTGTCATATAATGAATTTAGTAGAACATAATGATTAGGAATATATTCATTATGTTTATTTTAGATGAAAGTGAAATATATTATATGTCTGATATTAGAAAATTATTGGAACAAGATCGGCTTGAATTTGAGGCTGATCAAAAAATAAAAAATTTAGATAACATAGTACAGGCATTAAGAAATGGTAGATTAAGTATTTTTGCAGGAGCAGGTTTATCTGCATCATCAGGTTATGTTAATTGGAAACAGTTGATAAAGCCTATGAGTGATTATCTTGGTTTGAATATAAATACTGATCTTACAATGATTGCACAGTACTATGAGAATGAATGTACCAGAGAAGGATTGAATCGGGCTATACTTAATGAGTTTTCAAAAGTTCCAACCAAAAATGACAATATGGAGATTTTGGCGAGTCTGCCTATCGATACATATTGGACGACAAATTATGATTCAATCATAGAGGATACTCTTCTTAGGAATGGAAAGACTGTGGATGTAATATATGAACAGATTCAATACAAAAATTATACTCCAGGAAGAGATGCTGTTGTATATAAGATGCATGGTGATAAAAATTTTCCGGATAGAGCAGTTATATCTAAAACTGATTATGAATTATATGATGTATATCGATCAGTGTTTTCAAAAGGTCTGGTCATGGAATTGATAACAAAAACGGTTTTATTTATTGGGTTTGGATTTGCTGATCCTAATCTGGATCGTTTTATAAGTATAGTGCGTCATACATTTGAGAAATATTCACCACCAACACATTATTGCTTTATGAGAAGTGTAAGTTATGAAGATTATCTTGACGAGAAAGGAAATCTTACAAGGCAGAAAAAAATTGAGTTTGAACAGGACAAAAAGCTGCAGGATTTGAAAATCAGAAGTATGAAAGGTTATGGAATTCATACGATTCTGGTTGATGACTTCACGCAGATTACAGCAATGCTCAGCTATATAAGAGATAAGTATACTTTGAATAAAGTGTTCATATCAGGTGCATTGGATCCAAAGAGTCCGCATAGTTATAGAGGCTATTTTAATAGAAAACCACGTAATTCTAAATTCAAGAATGGAGAATGGTTTATTATGCAACTTGCGAAGAGAATTATAGATGATGGATATGATATTGTGAATGGCTTTGGGGTTGGTATAGGCAACTATATTGTTTCTGGTGCCTATATGGGAGGAAGTCAGAGAGGAGGAGCTGATTATGTTTCTAAGCATTTAACAATTCAACCGCTGATATCAGTCGAACAACAGGAAAGAGATAAAAAAGATGAAGTACGAAGAAAGTTGATCCGGGACTGTGGAACAGTCATTTTTCTATTTGGAAAGACATTATATGAGGATAATAATAGTAAAAAGGATGAATTAGATAAAGACGGTACATATCTTGAATATGAGATAGCAGTAGAAGAAATCAAAAACATTATTCCGGTAGGGGCTACAGGGTTAACATCAAGATATATTTATAATGAAGTATATAGAGAAAACAAACATAAACCTTTTATTGATAGGTTAAATAAAGAGAATATCAATATCATGCAATTGATTGATGATATTATGTCGATGATTGAAAGCGAAAAACATAAGAAAGAACAAAATTTGAAAAAGACATTGATGAAAGATGCTTTTTCAAATGATGACACATCAGGTTATGATGTATATAATCAGATAAATGTTTTTGTTAGTTTTCATTTCGCTGGAGCAAATCAGCAGTCAAGATTAATCTTATCGGTATTGGATGATGAACCGGGAATAAATCCGGTTAAGGAGTCTGGTAAGATAGCAGATAAGCGTAAGATCCAACAATGGATTGACAGAAAAATAAAAAGTACTTCCGTAACTATACTGATCTTGAGTAAAGGAATGACAAAAAGTAGATGGGTTGGCATAGAGATAAAAAAGAGTATAGAGGAAAACAATAAATTTGTTTTGATAGACATTTCGTCTGGACAATATGATAAGGATTTCTTATCGCAATATAAGATAGGCTCAAAAAGTTTGGATGAAATCTATCCAATTCATTCAGTGGAAAATTGCAATGAAAAAGAAGGCTTTGCGGATGTCGGCAAATGGGTGCGTGATGCAGTTGCTGATATATAATTTACAATATTTTAGTTTTTGCATATAGTTTGAACTTATTTAGAAGGTCAAAGTTTGGTGCATGATTGTGGACTGAATACATGGAAAATACTGTTAGCAAGTAAAAAAGCTAATGCTATGAAAATTTGTAAATATTTAACCATAAAAATCAATAAGAAGATTGGGGAGAATACATTTGTTAGATTGTTCTCTGATTTTGTGGTGCCCAAATTATGTAGTTGCCTTTTTGTGGCTAGCTACTAACATTTTATTCTAATTATCATGAGGAAAAAACTATATAGATTAGGTAGGTTTATATGAGTGTTGAAATGATTTTTGGGTCTGCAGTTCTTTCTGCTATTATTTCTGGATTAATAAGTTTATATTCTGCGAATAGATCAAATGGGTTAGAGTATATAACAAAAGAAAGAAGCGATTGGCGGGAAGAGATTAGAATATGTTCTGAACAATTTAGATCTGCTTCGTATCAAAATACAGTAAAAATATGTGATCGCTTAAAAACTCGTATTAATGCATTAGGAAGAAGGATGTCAAATAGATATTCAGATGATGCTCATATTTGGAAAATTATAGAAATAATAGAAAACAAGAATTTTAATATAAATAAATTATCTAAATTACAGTTGATATTGCAAGAATATCTATCTTTGTTGTTGAAATGGGATTGGGAGAGATCTAAAAGAGAGGTTAGAGGTGAAAAAGCTGGTGTTATTCAGCTCATATTATGGATTATTTCTGTTGTAATTTATGCGACAGGGCATTTTTATGAATATATAATAGAATCAAAAGTGGTTGATATAGTTATAATAGGTGAAAATATATTATTAATAGTGTTAACAGTTTTCATGATTTATTATATAGAAAAGCAAGTAGAATACTCATGTATAATTAAGTTTGTGGGACATGTTGTAAAAAAGCAGAAAAAAGTGTCTTTTGCAAATTATTTGATTACAAATTGTATAACAAGTATTTTGGCTGTTATTGCTATTATAGGATATTTTGTATATATGCTTTATAGTACGAAAATGATGGGAATTACATACAATGACAATTTACTAATTTTTATGATCTCATCCAGTTTATTTGGAGCACGCGCAGTTTTTTATCATCACATTTATATGTCCGATTTGATAAAGCGATATTATACTTATGCAAGTACTATTGATTTAATAAAAGTGGATTTAGAAAAAATATTGAAATAGTCATATTGAGAGTTAAGTATTATATGCAAATTCCTGCGTGGCAACAGACCCAGGAAGCATTGTAACATCGCTATTACTAGCCTCTATACTGAATGGAAAATATGTGAATTTATCAGCATTACACAGAATAGAGCAGGAGTACCAACGTAATGGTGTGACTGTTCATGTAACGGAAATAACCCCGGTAAAAGATAAAGTTGTATGCATTTATCGTGAGACATACAAATGTCTGATATGCTCTACAGTGGCCGCAATGGCGGGAAAATAAAGTTTGTAAAGGTTGCTGTCCCGGAGACACTTATTCCAAACAGTTATGCTTCAGGATTAGTTGTTGCCTGGGATATGTATCAGAAGTTCGAAAATGCAATGCCACTGTACTATCAGGAACAGGACTGGCATCAGCTTGGAGTGGATATACCAGAATAAAAGTATACCTTTGAGCAGAGAAAATTCTACCGTCTCGAAAAAGAGAAGCCTATACTCTATGCGTTCTGGAGCTGGCTCGACGAACAGAAGCAAATGATCTCAACATTTATAAATATCTGACATATCTTTTGGAACATCGTCCAAATGGAAACATGCCAGAAGAACAGCTTGAGACTTTTACTCCGTGGAGCGAAGAAGTTCAAATTGTTTGCTGGATGCTAGCATTATACTCTAATTATCAATGAGGTAAAAGCTGACGGTTCATTTGTGGTAGCGAAAGGTGTTACAAAACTTGTTCATGGAATATGCTTGGAACCTAAATAATGGAAACGAAATTTAGAAAAATATCGAATTTTCAAAAAGTTATTTTAGATACAATTCTTTTTGAAAGTAAGTATCCAGTGTTATTTACATGCAAAAATGATAAAGATATATATTTGTTTATTTGTTGTTTTGTAAATTTTGAAAAGATTAAATGGATTGGAACAAGAACAACGTATGATAATCTAATTGATTTATTGGAAAATAAAATTACTATCAGAGATGCGTTTTTAAATGGAACAAACAACAAAATTATGATTGAATATGATGGAAAAGAAGTTGAATATGAATTAAAGAAATCTAGCGAGATTCCTGATGAGATATTGCCAACTGTAGGTGAGTATATGGATGCAGAAGAAGGAGAATATGAATACAAGAGAATTTGTCAAAATTGGAGAAGATGAACAGAATATTATTTTTAATGAAATAGATAAAGAAGATGAGTTGCTTTTTAGGAAATACATGGAAGCTTCCAGACATTTTCAGGAAATATTCCAATTGTATAAAATGATGCTGTTTAATTTAGAGGAGCTTTTGGAGCATTATGATATGCAATTTGATGATCGTGTGTATTCAAAGTATGGTGAAAAGGTAGACGTCATAGAGATAAATGCATTGGTTAGCAATGCGGTGAGCTCTGCTCGGACACTAATTGAATCGATGGATGTATTTGATAAGGTATATATTGATAAAGAAGAGAACTTTAAGAAAAATTATATTTCCAAAGCTTATGACGAAGATTTTAGTTATCGATTTATAGACTTTATTCGAAACTATATGCAGCATGGGCATGTTCCTGTAAGTTTTGATGGTGAGAAAATATCTTTTCAACTTTCAGAAATTTTAGATACGGCACATACGAAAATAAATGCTACATTAAAGAAACAGATGAAAAATATTGAACAGCAGCTATTTGATTATGGAGAGATGAATGTACAACTTACGGTTGTTAAGATGTTATATAAGTATTTTCTTTTAGTACATATTCTTATATGCGAATTCTTGAAATATATCAAAAAATTTTTTTTAGAGATTACGAACAAAATAAATAGTATTTTGGATGATCATCCAGAATATGTTTTGCATATATATGGAACTCCATTTGTTGTGGTATATCTTGATACTGGAGGAAACATGAATGGATTTGATCCTCGGAGCGATATATTAAGAGACATAGATAGCAAGATTAATTTCGCAGAGGAAAAACTTAAGAAATATGAGCAAAGCAATGGACATCTATTTTTCTTAAGAATTAATTACTGTCTTGAAAATCGTTTTCCTGTAACTGGAATTATTGATGATGATATGTTGCCACAGAATTTAGAAGAAGTTTGTTTGAAAATAGGAACAGGAATATATCATCTGTCTTTTGATACCTACTATGGAGATATGGAAATGAATGCTGTATATAGGCTTTATCCATATATTCAATTTGAAGATGGAATTCATTGGAATGTTCCATACCAGAATGTTACAATAGAAGACTTTGTAAGAACATTCCCACTAGTTAAGAGAGATGGATTAGTGGTTTTTGCAAATAATGTTGGTGGAGCTGATGAATTTCTCCAAAGGATAATGCAGGACTGGAGTGCTTATTTATGGGAAGCAAAAATTATCTTATCAAAGGCTGGAATTAGTTCGCCGATTGATATAATAGATTGGGCGTCACGTTTTGCATTTGTACTTCAGGGTGTTCAATGGCTTAAGAAGTCTTTTGCAAAACGAAAGAAAGATAAGCCATGCATTAAGGATCTTAGAAATTATATACTGAAAAATAATTCATGGAATATTAATGAATTGCAGAAAAATCTTCATGCACGCAGAGAATTATTGGTAATCGTATTGGAAGAACTAGGCTATGTTTGCAGAAATGATTCAATTTACATATATGATAGTGATGTAGCTAAATTGATTGAGCAAGAAAGAAACGAGCTTTGTCAAAAAAGATATGATAATCATGGAACAAATGTGAATTGCTACAACATGAACTTGTCAGTGGAACAGCTGAATGTTGATCTGATGTATCTTGCAGTATTGGTAAAGGAAGCAGGGAAGTTAGATACTTATGATTCGAAAGTTCAGAATTTGATACAATCATTGAAAGATTATAATCAATATATAGTTTGGGATGACTTGAGCAAAGCTATTCGATTTGAAGAACAATTGCCGGAAAACTTTAGTATGGATGATGCTGATTGTATATGTAGATGTGTTGAGCATGTAGATGAGAGTGTGAATGCTGAAATAAGTAGGCTGGAAGATAATAATAATTGAATAACAATTACCGTCACTTGTGGCAATGGCTCATGAACGATAAGTGCAAAGTAATTCGACAGATTGCAATAAATTTGGGATTGAGTATAGATATTTGCTTGATAATAATTTTTATAAACCTGCGTAGAATGATTTTTTTTAGAGAGGTGACAAACTATGGCAATTAGATTTGCAAGTGAAATTATTAAGGAAATTAAGGAAAGAGAACCAATTATTGCTTCGGCTACATCTGCAAATGGTGATTAATTTGAAAAATGGCTATATGGAGAATATGACATAGAGCCTGCCTTAATGATAAAGGAGAATTATTATCCTTTTAAAATGGAAGTAATATTAAAAGGATACTTTGGTGTAGAGAATGCGAGACTATGAAGAAAAGTCTGTAAATAATAATCTTCTATGATAATGATTGAGCTGGAAGCGCTAAATTGGAGCTTCCAGCTCTTGTTTTATATATACCCGTCTTCCGTCGTAGTACTATGAAAGTTTCGACGTTTTCAAATTTCCTCATACATCTCAAATCACTCAGATACCTAAAAAACCTTGATTTTATTGGAAAATTTAATGTCCTCACAGGGCATTTTTTTATTAAAAAAATTTTTGATACGCTGTATAATAATAGTACTACATAGTACTTTATCAGGAGGAGCATATGGCATACTAATTACGACAGGATAAAAAGAAAAAAGGAACTTATCTGAAGATGTATGAAAGTTACTAGGACAAAGAAAAAAAGCAGCCTCGTTCAAGAAATATCGAAAGCTTTGGATATGTCTCCGATCTCATTTCCAATGAGATTCCAGACCCGGTTTCTTATTACCAGAAATATGTGGAGAAAAAGAACAGAAAATACGCAGACTTTGTTCAGCAAGGTTTTCTTTGACTGCACAAACTACTACTTTGAAATTGACCTTCCGAAGGAAGATAAGCAAAAAGGTCCTTCTAAAGAAAACAGAAAAGATCCCATTGTCGGCTTAGGACTGCTTCTTGATGCAAATCAAATTCCTATTGGCATGGAACTGTTTCCTGGCAACGAAAGTGAAAAGCCCATACTGAGAAATGTCATCAAAAAACTGAAAGCTAAAAATCAAATCACAGGGAAAACCATCCATGTTGCAGATAAAGGATTGAACTGTGCACAGAATATCGCCTTTTCCAAAGAAAACGGAGATGGCTATCTCTTCTCAAAATCAGTAAAATCCTTACCTGAAAAAGAAAAGACATGGATACTGTTGGATAATGATGATTGGAAGGATGTAAGAAGCAGAGATGGCACACTGTTATACAGATATAAATCATGTGTCGAAAAATTTCCATACACTTTTGAAATAGATGGTAAAAAGAAAACCCTCTGCTTTACAGAAAAAAGACTTGTTACCTATAATCCAAAACTGGCCTCAAAGAAAAAATATGAAATAGCCAAACAGATTGAAAAAGCAAGAAACCTCTGTTACAGTCAGGCAAAACGATCAGAATATGGAGATTTAGGAAAGTATGTCGATTTCATTGATGAAGACGGAGAGAAAGCCAAGGCCTCAATAAACGAATCAATGATTGAAAAAGAGCTAAAGTTTGCAGGATACAATATGCTTGTTACTTCAGAAAAGGATATGGATGATATTGATATCTATAATACATATCACAATCTATGGAGGATAGAAGAATCCTTCAGAATAATGAAGTCTGATTTAGATGCACGCCCTGTATTTCTTCAAAAAGAAAACAGCATAAAAGGACACTTCCTGATCTGTTATCTTGCCGTACTGTTAGAAAGAATATTCCAGTTTAAGATATTGGATAATCAATACAGCACACATCAAATCATGAAATTCATTAGAAGCTTTAAGGTGGTCAAAGGTGAAAGTAAATATATCAATGTAACGCCATCAAGTGAATTTATAAAAGAATTCGAAAAGATTACAAATCTTCCACTTACAAATTACTATTTGACAGAGCGGCAAATTAGACAGATATTCAATTATAAGATTTAAACGAAAAAGCAATAGAGATTCTATCTTGAATTCCTACTGCTTTTTTACTATCACTATATTTTAATGCTGGATACCAAAGTCAGGTTATATATAAAAAGTCAAGTAATTGCAACAATTTTGTGTAATTTGTTGGAAATAAGGTAATAATTTTTAAGGTGAGAATATGAATAAGTACAATA
>ENA-OPTB01002358-OPTB01002358.1-human-gut-metagenome-genome-assembly--contig:-NODE-2358-length-12268-cov-4.059035_pt1 | contig 12268 bp, 10 predicted proteins | sample MGYA00241810_ERZ501911 | MGnify/ENA primary metagenome ERZ501911 (study PRJEB25962, sample SAMEA2042304) | human gut metagenome | biome: human gut; feature: human-associated habitat; material: faeces... | reverse complement strand
CGGAACCCGAAAATAACCCGACCCTACGTGGTGTGATCGCTACTTGTAAGCGTGAAAACATGCCGAAGGATAACATTGAACGCGCCATTAAGAATGCAATGGGTAAAGATACCAGTGACTACAAAGGTATGACTTACGAAGGATATGGTCCTCACGGAGTAGCTGTATTTGTTGATACATTGACAGACAACACTACCCGTACCGTAGCAGATGTGCGTTCAGTATTTAACAAATTCGGTGGAAACTTGGGTACTACCGGTTCCTTAGCTTTCTTGTTCGACCATAAATGTGTATTTACTTTCAAGAAGAAAGAAGGAATGGATATGGAAGAACTGATCCTGGATTTGATTGACTATAATGTAGAGGATGAGTTCGACGAAGATGAAGAAGAAGGAACTATCACCATCTATGGTGATCCGAAGAGCTACGCAGCAATTCAGAAACACTTGGAAGAATGTGGTTTCGAAGAAGTGGGTGGTGATTTCACATATATTCCCAATGACTTAAAAGATGTGACTCCTGAACAACGTGAAACTCTAGACAAGATGGTAGAGCGTCTGGAAGAATTTGATGATGTTCAGACCGTTTATACAAACATGAAACCTGCATCTGAAGAGGAAGAATAAAATGAAAATAACCTATAAGACGCAAGGCACTTGCAGCAGCCACATCGAAGTGGAAGTAGAAGATGACGTTATTCAACAAGTTTTCTTTTGGGGCGGATGCAATGGAAACTTACAAGGTATCAGCCGATTGGTGAAAGGAATGAAAGTGGAAGAGGTCTTACAGAAACTGGAAGGTGTAAAATGCGGAAACCGCTCCACCTCCTGCCCGGATCAATTATGTAAAGCGTTGCGTGAAATGAAACAATAAAAAAGAAGCTGTCTCATCTTGTAATTCAAGTTTGAGACAGCTTCTCTTTTTTTCAATATATTATCTTACTTCCGGATCATTGTTCCGTTTCATTTTCTGTTCTCTTCAAGGCCCTTCAAAGGTTGATGGTCTTTACCTTACCCGGAATGATGGTCAGATGCACCGTTCCATCCTTTTCTATCTCCACCTTCTGATATCTGGCCTCCACCACCACTTTTCCATCCAGCGCCATCACCCCCCACTGGCAGGCATTCCCTTCAAAAGCACAATAACCGCCTACGGGAACACAGATATTCCGGTAGCAGGGAGGCACAACGATACGATCTCCCCATTTCAGCCCCCACTTCATCCCCATCCGGAAAGGAAGGACATCTTTTATTTCCTCCAGCCTCTTCCGCCTTTTCTCTTCCTCATTCTGTTGCCGTTCCCGCTGTACGCTCTCCGCACGCCGCCCGGCTTCCTTCCTCAGACCTTCCACCACGGAGGCAAAATCCGCCTCGCCCGCCTTAGGAACATTACAAGCTATATACCGCTTCCCCTTTCCTTTCTCCACATGATAATAGTTTCCTTCCCCGTCCATCACCACGATGCTCCGATCCGCCAAACAACCACAACACCAGTACACCTCTTCATCATCCCCTTCCAGCACGCAGGCGAAGACATCAAATATAGCAGACCACACAGGATCAACTAGCCGGCAAGACTTCGGAACACGGTAATCCGGTATCTTCAAGTAGAAACCATAAAAACAAAGACTGTCTTTGTGCAAACCATGCATAGAGGTATACGCCTTCCGCGTGCGGCTATGGAAAGTCTCCCCCACCCGCAGCAACTCTATGCCGCCGTATGAAAAAACCACCGGCCTCTCCTGATAAGTTCTGTTTGTCTTCAAATCGGTATAACAGTCACTCCCATCCTCTTTGGTGACAGAAAGAAGTTCTCCCTTCAGGAATCTCAATCTCCGGCAGCGGTCTGTCACCACCATGAGGACTCCGGACTTATCCACCACCCCTGTCCGGCCGTCCTCAAAACGGACGGCAGCCCGGTCCGCACAAAGATCAAATACTTCCCGGTATTGAGGGAGCACGGTGATTTTGTTCCCGCACCTCAAGCCCCACAAACCACTTGTAATTTGCAAATTTTCTTGTGCCTTTTTTTAGAAAAGTTAAATATGCCACAGGATACACCGGTAACTAAGGCTTCATAAGTTCGTTTCTCGTTCCTGTTGTAGTCTTGAAAATCGTCTGCCTGTTTTCTAACCGATAGCTACTGCCGGTGAACTTGATGACTTCACATCGATAAAGCAGCCTGTCAAGCAGAGCGCTGGCAAGGATTTCATCATTCAATGTTTCTACCCATTCTGTAGGTGCCTTGTTGGTTGTAATGATGATGGATGTCTTCTCATGTAGGGTGTTTATCAGGTTGAAGAAGGCAGTTGCTTCCTCTCTTTTCACAGGAAACAGCATGATATCATCTATTGCCAGCAGCTGTGCGCGCAGAATCTTGTTATAAGTCATCATGGCCGGAGTTGAGATGTCTTTAAGTCTGAGACAATTTACGATATCCTCCATTGTCATCAGGTATGCCTTGTAACCGGCCTTGACCGCATCAAAGACAAGACCGGCTGCCAGAAATGTTTTTCCAGTCCCTGATGGTCCCATCAGGATCAGGTTATAAGCTTCACGGAGCCATACCAGTTCACGAAGCTCCTTCATCTGCCGGCGGTCTATGCCTTCATAAAAATTGTAGTCGTATTCGTCAAGATCATGTTTTCGGGGCAGACGTGCCGCAACAAGGCGTCTCTCGTAGTCTTTCCTCTCTTTCATCTCAACTTCGGTGCCTAATACCAGGGACAGGAATTCCGGGTAGGTCGGTTTTTCTTCCTGTGCATGATGCAGAATGCTGTCCATGCGGTTTGCAATGTTGTAAAGCCGCAGACGTTTGGCGTGTGCTTTCAATTTTTCACTTTGTATCATTCAAAAAACTTGTTATATTGGTTTATATCTGTTTTTTCAGGATGACAGTCCGCTGTTTCCGGAATGGATGTCGGAGCTTGGAAAGTCATCCCGTTCATATTGTCCTTACTCCTGTGGATTGAGCCGGATATTTCCTGCACGGAAAGACTGTTGTATATGTTTTTTTCCAGACAGGTCCGCAGGGCTGCTATCACTGTTTCTTTGCCGTATTCGGATATCACATGAAGCAGCAGTTTCATATTGTCTCTGTAATAACGCGGCTTTTCCCTTTCCAGATTCCGGAGCCACAGAATAACGGTGGGGTCATCTTCCGTCCGCTTTCGGATCCGGACCTGCAAGTCATTCACACTCCGTGTCTTGTCCTTATGATGTCTTTTGTCACATACATTTTTCCCTTTTCCGGGACACAACTCATGCCTGCATATGAGTTTACCGCTCTCTTTGTCGTACAGCTCGATATGTCCGTTATTCTCAAGAAGCCATACAACGGTGTTCCGATTTTTATAGGTGCCGGAGGGCACACTGTAGTAGTTGGTCCGGTACCGTACCGTATTGTCCTTGCGGACATGATACTCTTTCGGCTCGTCTTTGGGGGGCACCGGTTCTCCATAGTATGGCAACAGATATTTCCGTTCAATCTCAAATTCCTCAGCCGGAACCAGGCGTGTGGTTCCATGTATCTTGCCGTTTCCTGTTTTTTCCAGCCATTGCAGGACCTCGGTGTTAAGGACTTCCAGGCTGTTAAATGCCCGTCCGGCAAGAAAGTTACGCTTGACATATTTGACCACATTTTCCACTTTTCCCTTGCTTTCCGGATCAGCAGGACGGCAGAACACGGGCTGGAAATGCTGCTCGTTGACAAAGGCACGGAATGTTCTTGTCAATATGAGGTCACCCAGGTTTTCTCTGACCAGCAGGACTTTGTCCTGGTCATAGATTATCCTTCTTGGCTTCCCTCCGAAATATGCGAAAGCCAGTTCATGGGCATATACGGCTAGGGCTGATGTGAAAGGCGTACAGGAAAAATACACGAACTTCTGCCTGGAACGGCTCATCACCATGACAAAAAAATAAACTTTGACAAAGTCGTTCCTGTATATGGGCATACGGCTTTCTCCGAAATCCATCTGGGCATATTCCCCGTAAGGGGTATCCGGCATTTTCTCATAAACACGTTTGGAAAGCCCCTCCTTGTCCAGATTATACTTACGACGTACAGTTTCCACAAAATTGTATACGGTTTTCCCGCAGACAACAGGAAGATCAGGATACTGTTCCTTCATCCAGTCATGAATCTGGGAGGCGGACAGGAACCTGTACCGGGAAAGAACGTCACAGACATAACTTTCGTATTTGTCAAGTATGCGGGGATATCGCCTGCGATGCTGCAATTTTGCAGTCAATGTGTCCTCATCCATTTTCAAGTACCGGCGCACCGTACTTCTATGCAGACCAAGCTGGAACGCAATCTGACTTTTGTTAAATCCTTTTGAATATAATTCTCTTATTTTGTACCACATGATGACTCTGTTGTTTGATTGGTGTCTGCATGCGTCCTTAGTTCTGTCCATATCATTTATATTATTGAAACGCAAATATAGACATTTTTAGGAGGCATGATGGCATATTTCCTTTTTCTAAAAGGACATGGGGCAAAGATACGGATTACAACTCCATACCTGTCCGTATTAATATTTTAATGTTGTAATATTTTAATTTTAAAATTGTTTGATATTTTAAAATTAAAATATTCTGATATTAAAATGTTTTTAAATTGAACCGTCAGCATTCCTTTGAAAAAAAGAATATCCATTGATTTTCCACATAAGATCAAGTGTGGGTTACAGAATTAGGTGTCTGATATTTTTAATAACAATATAACATGTATGTGTAAATGAATATCATAAAACAACACCTGCATGACTTCATGTACAGGTATTTATGACTAAAGTTTTAATATTTCAACATTTTGATATTTTAATGTTTTAATATTAAAACACTTTAATGTATTGACATTAAGTATTGGATGGATATATATATTGAATGGATATTAAAAAAAAGTGACACGGCAATTTAGAATGTATACCTATCGGATTCGTGGAAAAAGAGGACGATTCAAAATAATCCTGCCGCTTCTTTTTGTTCCTTCTTGACGCTACCAGGCATGTCCGGTTCTCCGCCATCATTTTCAGATTACCTATATTTTTATTCGTTCATGGACAGGAATGTTCATGCGCATTTCTATCGGCAACCCATAAGTATTGACTGTCAGGTATTGTTCATTTTCTTTTTTTCGGGAAGATTATGCAGAAACAGATATTGTACTTTTCTTGATTTTCAGAATCGGTTTAATAAAGTCTGCCGTATTGTCTTCCGGTTTGTCCACCGGCCACTTGCCGATAGCTTCCGAAGGAACCTCTTACAAAATGGCAATGCCAGTGCCTTTCCGGATTTCTCCGTGTCTTTCAAGACCTGAAATCCGGCGCACATCCGTATCTGCCATATGACCTTGCAGTTTGTTCCTGTATGGACATAATATATATCCGTTTTTCTGTCACATATTTTTTATATTCATTTCATTCCGCATGGTCTTTTCTCTTTTCTTTGGAAAGGGCTCTGCCCGAGAAATTCCATTTTTTCATCGAAAAAATAATAAGGAAGAGCAAGCAGGGGTAAGCGTCTCCGCGATTCTATATAGTATATTAAAAATAAAAAGTCTAATGATCCCTTTTTAGTCATTAGCCTTTTCCCATCTGTCGGGAAGCAGTAGCCTGTATTTTTCCAGTGGTGTATTCGGTTGCCATTCGGCAGTTCTGTTTATGACATCCGTGAGATACTCAAACAGATTCACTTTATTCATCCTACAAGTAAGTGCTATCGTGTAGAGTATGGCGCCCCGTTCGGCTCCCTTATGGCTGCCGAAGAACAATGAGTTTTTTCTTGATAAGGATATGTAGCGGTTCATCCGTTCAACTATATTGTTGTCCAGGTAAGTGTCACCATAATTAAAGATGTCCACCACGGCATTCCACTCATTGCGAAGATAGGTGATAGCTTCCTTCAGTTCGCTCTTAGGCAACAAATCTCCCCGTTCTTCTATATCATCAAGCACATCTTTTATTTCTCCGAGTATGTCCGGCGCATACTTTTTCCGATGGACAAGATTCTGTTCTACCGTCCATCCGTCAACCCCGATCTTATGCTTATGTTCATTTTGATAAAGTGTGTTTATCATCTCCACGATTCTTTTTGCATCCGGGTCATCCTCACCGCAATCTATAAATTTCCGTTTTATATGTTGCAGGCACGGAATGCGTGTGATATGGGGATAAGCATCGCTTTCGAGCTTCCGGTAAGGTGAGTATCCGTCGCTTTGTATGATACCTTTGCAACCGCCTAATTCGTTAAGAATAACTTTTTCAGAGCGGGAGCCGTCATCATAGAGCAGGTATATCATCCTGGTGTTTATGCCCACAACCACCCAGAGGTATCCCTTGCGGACTCCTTTTCCCTTGCTGTTCTTTTCCGGGACGAGTATTTTGTAATAGGTTTCGTCGGCTGCCTTATAAGGATCACTCAAAGCTGTCTGCCGGATACACTTATAAAGATTTTCAAAGAGGCTTGAGGCTTTTTCCATCAACTTATGAGCCGTAGGTTTCTTCAGCGTAAAGCCATGACTTTCGAAGTAGTTGATGATTCTTTCAACCGGTAGCGATTGTATATAACGCAATTCCATCAGCCCGGCAATGAATGAGCCGTCATAGCTGGAATTCAAGAAAGCCGAGACCGGTGTTTTTCCCTCAAAGAGACGACCGTCTTGCGCGTAGGTGTGTATCTTGTAGACGTGCTTGATGAAGCGCATGGGTACACATTCATAGCGGACACATATTCTGGGAGCGGTGGTAACCAGCCGGGCTTTATTGATGTCAAAATCAGGATCGTCGGGATAAACGTCATGTTCCTCCTGCTCCATCTCATAATGCATGTCACGTTTGGCCCCATTGTTCTTTCTGGCTTTACGCTTATCTGCTTTTTCTGCTTCTCTCTTCTGCCGCTCTTCCTCCGGCAATGCAGGTTGAGGGGGTTGTTGCTGTTCGGATGTGTTTGATACAAGTTTGGCGATCCCCTTGGTAAGACGCTGTTGCTTGCCAAGAGATTCGCCTTTTTGAAGGAGTGCCTCTTTAAGGGAAGAAACCTCCTTTATCAAATCATCTATCTGGTCCAGGAGTCTGTTGTTATCATCCCGCAACTCCTTGATTTGCTCCTTCAATAACTCTATGACCTCATCCTTTTTCATGGCGTAAAGATACAAAAAATCAATGAGTCGGCCAAAATAATCGGATGGTAATTTAAAATCAAACAGTTAATATACAGTACATTACATTAAATCCTAAAACGTTTTCGCAACCGTACAGACTTCAATGACACTCCATTTAAGATAAAAGACAAAACCTGATAAGAGATCTCATAATTGCCTGTATGGGGGTTAAATGTCGGCAACTCAAAACTTCCACCTTCCAGACGCTTGTAGTACAGGAGAAAGCCATCACCATCCCAACGCAGTATTTTTACACTCTGCCGGTTTTTGCCAAAGAATAAAAATATATCTCCGGAAATGGGGGAAAGCTCCTTCATTTGAGAGCGTATGATTTTGAATAAACCGTCAATGCCAAGGTTCATACGGACAAAGCCTTGGTACAGATAGTAGCGATTGGCTGATGTTAGAGAATACATGGATCCCCCTCCTTTCTTTCGTAATCGCATAACATTTTAATAATACCCCCGGGAGTGGCCCGTTTGACCGAAATGGTCGTTCCGCTGTTAAAGGTGATTGTGATCCCGGAAAGACTAAACTCTTCTTCCGACAACATGACGGGGGCTATTTGAGTGAACGAAGGAGAGGAAGTTGTCGGTCGGGAGGGTTCAACGCCGCCATAATAATCACGGACCACATCCGCCTTGGCTTGTTTAACGCTATAACCCCGTCTGGACATCCAGGAACTCATACCTCCAAGAGTGGTATGCTGATCACGGCAAACATCGGCTAAAGAACAATTGTAGTCTACTTTCAATACTTCAAGGAAATGTTTCCAGGTTTTTCCAAATCGATTTTCTGCTAAATCCATAATGATTCATTTTTATACATGGCAAAAATATAAGAATGAAAAATGGGCGACAAGATAGAATCGCGGAGACGCTTACAAGCAGGGTTCAGGCAAAGCCATGAACCAAATCACGCAGAGCCGTGATTATCAATTGATTATTAGACTTTTTGTAAATAGAATATTTATATTTAGTAAATTTTAACTAGATAAGTGTCTATTTTACAGACTTTTACATTGTAAACACAATATTTACAATGTAAAATTATTATATTGTAAATCAGTGCTTTACAATGTAGATATAATATTTACAAAAAAAATATGGTCTGAGTATAAAAACGTTATACTGCTTCCCACTTACATTTGCGGAAACCATATAAAAAATATGACTGCTTTGGAAAAAAAATTCAATACGACAATTCGGTTAACCGCAGATGTGAAACAGCATCTGGACGAAATGAAAGGAAGCGTGTCGGCCAGTGAATTCATTGAGACAATGCTGTCCTACTTTGAGCGGAACGGGGTGGATCCCCGAACATCAATCAACGGGAAGTTCAAGACACTGGAACTTCAGGGAATCGAACGGATCATCAAAATCATCCGTGCCATAGAAAAAGATAAGATTGACAAGCTGCTTCCTGCATCGGAAGCGCACAGTGATGATCTGCTGAAACAGGCAGACAAACAGGTCACCCAACTGAAAGCGGAAGTGGAACGCTTGAAAAAAGCAAGTGCTCCTGACGTGGTAGGTAGAAACAAATTGGGACAGGTTGTCAGGCTGCTGGAAAACGCTTTCGACCAGAAGAACTTCAAGAAGGCGGAAAAAGGAACAGATTATTTTGTCGCACCGGTTTATCTGGAAATGTTGTTATATAAAGTAAAGGAAATATGCTCATAAAACAGGTAATGGCCCGTCCTGTACCGGCTCATCCGAAGTGGAAATACAGTTTGAACAGAGAAAGTATGATACTTTTTTTTCACAAGAAAATATTATATGGCGCCAATGTGGTTTATGCGGAAGGCTGGCAACAATCAAAAAAAAGAATGGCATATTCTACCATATTTCCAGCAATCCTTTACAGAATGAAGTGTCCATATAGTCCGGCGAATTATCTGAAAGGGGATTATGAAGTTCGGGCTGTCACCATGAAGGAACAGAGGACGACAGGAGGTGAGTTGAAAAAAATGCAGTATCATACATGAATCTGTATTCAAGAAATTTCAATAGGAACCTTATGATTATTATCAGAACTAAATCCAGGTGGAATGTTTGTAAAGGTACATAAACCGGTCAACACACCCTGTGTATGCGACAACAAGGATAGGTGCCGGGCACTGGTGGAATATCTGTTGAAGGAAAGTCTTGAAGACAAACCTTATTATGACACTTTCTTCTCCCATGAGGAGGATTATGTACCACCGGTGACGGTCATGCAAAAGATTGACAGCAACCATAAGAAGCTGATGAAAGGAGATGATAAATTCTATATGCTGTCCATCAATCCCTCACAGGATGAAGCGGCTCATCTGATCCGGAAGGTTACAGGAAAGCAGGTGACGGAATTTGAACAGCTCACCGTGGAGGAACAGGAAAAAGTCATTCATGAGTTGAAGAATTACTCCCGGAACTGTATGGACCTGTATGCGGAGAATTTTCGCAGGGAGAAGATAAAATCAGGAAAGGATCTTGTTTATTTTGGAAGGGTGGAAACGGAACGCCACTACAGGAACAGTGATGAGGAAGTGAAGGAGGGACAGGCAAAGTCAGGGGACAGGAAGCCCGGGCTACAGCTTCATGTACATATCATCGTGTCACGGAACGATGTGACACAAACAGTAAGATTTTCACCATTAGCAAGAAGCAAAGGTTCATTTAATGAACTAAACGGTAAGAAAGTCATGGTGGGTTTCGAACACATGGAGTGGAAATCCCGGTGTGCGGATCGGTTCATCAGTATGTATGGTTACAAGGCCACACACAAGTATTACGAGGACGGCAGGGAACACACCTACCATTATGTTCCGGGAAAGAACGAGGCGATGAGCATGGCCAAATCCGCCATCCTGCAGAAAGAATTCAGAAACGAGAGGAAGATGCTGGATGTGTCTTACCGGATGTTCCGTTTCATGGTGAATCCGAAACAGGCTCTCATAGCGGAAGCTAAAAGACTGGTAAAGGATGCGCTTACTGGAAAAATCTAAATCAATTTATGAATATGGATCATATGTTTATTATGAGACTGGCAGCCCTGCTTTTTGGCGGCGGCATTGCCAGCTGTCTGTTTCCGGGAAAATCCCGGATGTCACATGTCCTGTTCCTGCTGTTGGTACTTGCAGAAACAGCTGTCGCACATGCCACTATCCCGGACGGGTGGTGGTTCCTGCTTCCGGGTGTCGTTTCCGTACTTCTTCGTCTTTCTTTCAAAGGAGGGACAGAAAGCGGAAAGGGCGGAAAAGCCCTGCTCTCCCTTCACGCTACGGACGGGACAATTATCAGATATTATTACTGGTTCTCCAATTTCCTTGTCTATGGAGGAGCCGGTTCCGGCAAGACCAAATCCATAGGCAAACCGCTGATGGAACAGTACATCAGGTCCGGATTCGCCGGTTTCATCTATGACTTCAAGGATACGGACTATACCCGTACCGCCTACAACCTCATTAAAAGGCACAGGTATCCGCACAAGTTCTACTATGTCAGTTTCGACAGGCCTGAACGGTCGTACCGGTTCAACCCGCTCAAGGTGGTGAGGGACCGCACGGAACTGATCCAGCTGATGGAGGACGTGCTGCTCGCGCTGCTTCCCAAGAAGGAACAGCAGAACGAATGGGTCGCCGGAGGTCTGGGCATCCTCCGCGGCGTGGCGTTCCGGTTCTGGGACGAGTTCCCCGAGCATTGCACGCTGCCGCATATACTGGCCTTCATCATGACCGCCTCGGCAAGGCAGCTCTCCCTGTTCCTGCAGCAGAACCTCGTGTCGGAAATGCTGGCCGGCGCCTATCTGAAGGCGGAAGGTTCCGAGAAGACCCAGGCATCCTATCTCTCCACGCTGTGTAACAATCTGGCCACCGTTTCACAGAACGAGGAGATCGCCTATGTCCTTTCAGGGGACGATTTCGATTTCAACCTGATCGATCCGGAAAATCCGAAACTTTTTGCCATCAGCAACAACTTCTCCAAGAACTCGGTCTATGCTCCGGTCATCGGCATGCTCATGACCATATCTTCCCGGCAGTTCACCATGCGGAACAAGGTTCCTTTCGTCTATTTCCTGGACGAGATGACGACAGTCAATATCAAAAACTTTGAGACGCTGCCTTCCGTCCTGCGTGAGTATCTTTGCGCCTTTGTTCTTTTAACACAGTCCGGTTCCAAGGTGGAGAACCAGTATGGCAGGCTCGACCGTTCATCCGTGGAAGCCAACTTCGGGAACCAGTTTTTCGGACGGACCAAAGACGTGGAGTCATTGAAATATTATCCCATGATGTTCGGAAAGGAGGAAAAGGAACGGAGATCCCGCAGCGCGGGAAAAAGCGGGGGAAGCACGAACAGGAGCGTGACCGTATCGTCCCAGAAAGAGGACATCTATCAGGGAAAGGATTTTGCGGATCTGGAACCCGGGGAGTTCATCGGTTCCGCCACGCGTGCCAACGTCAGCTACTTCAAGGTAAAGCTGGAGATGTATGACGACAGGAACGAGGAGCCCCTGCCCGATGTTCGGGTCCTTGAGCCGGGAGAGCTGGGCAGGAACTTCGCAAGGATTCTTGAGGAGGTACGGGAGCTGTTCCCGTGTGAGTGAACGGACCGACCCTCATCTTTCCCTTCCGGTCAGAAGATCGGTCCCCAGCCTTTTCAGTTCCTGGATGATGGCCTTCCTGGGATTCACCACGAACCGATACAGACGGCAGACATTCATGTACAGCCGCCTTTCCTCCCTGAACTCCCCGTGCAGGATCTCACGCTTGATTCTCGATACAGTCTCGTTCCGCAACTCGTTCCTTGCCTTCCATTCCCCAGAATATTCCTTCAGGCCCTCATCCTTGGACCGGCAGTAAGGGAAGTAGCCATACAGCCGGTTGAACCTGGAGGCGCACCGGGCGGACCACTGGGAACGGTCAAAGCCGACCACCACCTCCCTGCCGTCAAGAACCTGCCGGTTTCCCCTGCTCTTGGACAGCGGGGAAAGGGACACGGTCTGGGATCTGTCCATGCGGGAGACGATAATATGCACATGCAGCTGCAGTCCCGGTTTTCTTTCACCGGCTTTTGCCTTGCCGGCTTCCACCTCGGGATCATCGCCTTTATAATGGCGTTCT
>ENA-OPTB01002354-OPTB01002354.1-human-gut-metagenome-genome-assembly--contig:-NODE-2354-length-12305-cov-5.946367_pt1 | contig 12305 bp, 7 predicted proteins | sample MGYA00241810_ERZ501911 | MGnify/ENA primary metagenome ERZ501911 (study PRJEB25962, sample SAMEA2042304) | human gut metagenome | biome: human gut; feature: human-associated habitat; material: faeces... | reverse complement strand
AAAAGCGAAACCCTGGATGCTATACGGATATATTGGTTGTGCCATTACGCTGGTCGGCTGCTTTGCAGTACCGGTGAGTTTGGGAACAACGGCTAAATATGCATGGTTCTTTATTTCTTATACACTGTTAAATGGTGTGTTTTATACAGCAAACAATATTGCTTATTCAGCACTTACGTCACTGATTACAAAGAACAGCAAAGAGCGTGTACAGATGGGATCTTACCGTTTTATTTTTGCATTTTCAACAAGTCTTCTGATTCAGGCGATTACAGTTGGATTTGTAGATAAATGTGGTGGAGATGCTGCGGCATGGAGAACGGTTGCTATTATCTATGCAATCATTGGTCTGGTCGTAAATACGATTTCAGCACTTTCTGTTAAGGAACTTCCGGAGGAAGAACTTAATGAAGGAGAAGTAAAGAATGATAATGAAAAGTACGGAATGGTACAGGCATTCAAGCTTCTTGTTAAAAACAAATATTACATGATGATTTGTGGAACATATATTTTACAGCAGTTATATGGTGCCATGATTGGAGCTGGCATTTATTACATGACATGGGTACTGAAAAATAAGAATTTGTTTGGACAATTTGCATGGGCAGTAAATATTCCACTGATCATTGCCCTGATTTTCACACCGACATTAGTTGGTAAGTGGAAAGGTATGTATAAACTGAACTTAAGAGGTTATGTCTTAGCAGTCATCGGTAGAGCACTTGTTGTTGTTGCCGGATATATGGGCAGTGTTCCGCTGATGATGGCATTTACAGCTCTTGCAGCCTTAGGTCAGGGACCATGGCAGGGAGATATGAATGCAGTTATCGCATCCTGCTCTGAATACACTTATCTTACACAGGGAAAGAGAATTGACGGAACGATGTACTCTTGTACTTCTCTTGGCGTAAAAATCGGTGGAGGTATTGGAACCGCTGTTGTTGGATGGATGCTTGAGTTCAGTGGATATGTCGGAACAAATGCAACTCAGCCACAGTCTGCACTTGATATGATGCAGTTCATGTATCTTTGGCTTCCGTTAATCTTTGATGTATTGATTATGTTTGTACTTTCAAGAATGAATGTAGAAGATGCAAATAAAAAACTGAAAGCAGAAAAAGGAATTGCTGCAGATGAAGTAACAGATGCATCAGACATAAATTAGAATTGACAGGAGAAAGCGTTGTCTGGTCGTTGCTCGATGAGACAGTGCTTTTTTCTATATATAAAGTGATAGAACTGTATTTTGAAAATAAAAAAGGACCACTTCATTTTTGTGAAATGGCCTTAAGAAAATATTCAGTTTTCACAAAATAGTCCTTTTAGTATTTATACATGGTAAGGATGCTCAAAATATTCAGTGTAGAATACTAAAAGGTCATTCAGATATTTTTTTAGGTTGCTCATTTGCAATTCCTCCTTTCCTTATTTACAAGTTGATTATAAGATAGGTGTAAAAGGATTGCTTGCCAAATCGAAAGAAGATATAGACAAATGTTGCAAAGGGGAGTATTTCATGCAGTTAAAATATGTTGACACAAAAGAGGAGATTATAGCAATAAATAGGAAGTCAAAACATATTGAACCACATCTTCATAATGCACTGGAGATCGTTTGTGTAACAAGTGGATCATTAGAACTTGGTGTCGGACAGGAACTATACCATATGGAAAAAGGAGATATAGGCTTTGTATTTCCAGATGTTATTCATCACTATCAGGTACTGACACCCGGTGTAAATAAAGCGACTTATCTGATTGCATCGCCATTTACGATAGCCAAATTTGCAGATATCATGCAATCCATGGCTCCTGAATACCCAATCATCAAAGCGGAAAAGGTTGAACCGGAGGTATATAGGGTTATAAATGCAATTTTAGAGACAGAACAGTCGGATATTACTGTTGCACAGGCATATCTTCAAATTGTGTTGGCACGCTGCATAGGAAAATTAAATTTGGTAGAAAAGAGTAATGTGGGGAGCAACGATCTTATTTACCAGACAGTTTCCTATATATCAGCAAATTTTAAGAAGAAGTTTTCTCTGGAAGAGATGGCAAAAGATCTGGGGGTGAGCAAATATGTTTTATCCAGACTCTTTTCCAAAACATTCCATAGAAACTTTAATCAATATCTTAACGATGCAAGGCTGAACTATGCATGCCATCGTTTGGAAAATACGAGTGATTCTATTACAAACATTTGTCTGGATAGTGGATTTGAAAGTCAGAGAACATTTAACCGAGTATTTAAAGAAAGATATAAAATATCACCGAGTGACTACCGGAGTACATGTCTGAAAGATATGTTGTCATAACATATAGATTAATAAATTCAATAAAAATCTGATTATCAGTCTGAAATAAGTATCTCTGGGTGTTATTTATAATATGGGGTAGTGGTTAATTATTATGTCATGTATGAATGGAGAAGAAACAAACGGAGAACTGCTTCAGAAAAAGAAGTAGACAAACTGTAAATAAAGAAGTTAAGAGAGGCTGTTACTTTAGAAACTATTTAAAGAAGTAACAGAAGTCGGGGAAGCGTTAGAAAAGATACAAGAAACATAAATCAATATTGTTCGTTCTATTTTCAGTAACATATTTCGCAATGCGAAAAATAAGTTGCTGAACAGTCATTGCCTATATTATAATGAAGCTATAGCACCCTGTTAAATAATACATTTGAGAAAGTTCAACTTTCACGCTTTGTTGAGCCAGATCAATATACATTATTTACGAGGAGTGCTACAGGTACAATAAAAAACGGACAAGAGGCAGACTGATATGGAAAATAAACTGGAACATTTAAAAGAATATCTGAAGGGACTTGGCAGTGTAGCAGTTGCTTTTTCAAGTGGAGTGGATTCTACATTCTTATTAAAAGTAGCTCATGATGTGCTGGGTGATAAGGCGATTGCGATTACGGCTCAATCCTGTTCTTTCCCGAAAAGAGAGCTGAATGAAGCGAAGGCATTCTGCGAGAAAGAGGGGATTCAGCATGTGATCTGCCAGTCTGAGGAATTGGAGATTGAAGGATTTTCAAAGAATCCTCCGAACAGATGTTATTTATGTAAAAAAGAACTGTTTGAGAAGATTGGCGATATTGCAAAAAAGAATGGGATTGAATATATTGCAGAGGGATCAAATATGGATGATAACGGCGATTACAGACCAGGCTTACAGGCAGTCGCAGAATTAGGGATTAAAAGTCGATTACAGACCAGGTCTGATCGCCGTAAAAGAACTTGGAGTTAAGAGCCCGCTACGTGAGGCGAAGCTGACGAAAGCGGAGATCAGAGAATACTCAAAGGAACTGGGGCTTCCGACTTGGGACAAACAGTCATTTGCCTGTCTGTCCTCCAGGTTTGTCTATGGAGAGACCATCAGTGAGGAAAAGCTTGGAATGGTTGAGAAAGCAGAGCAGCTTTTACTTGACTATGGATTCCATCAGGTACGTGTCCGTATTCACGGTTCACTTGCAAGAATTGAGATCATGCCGGAGGAATTTCCGAAACTTCTGGAAAAAAATGTCCGAGAGGATATTGCAAAGAAATTTAAGGAGTATGGATTCACTTATGTGACCATGGATATTCTGGGATATCGTATGGGAAGTATGAACGAAACACTTGGAGAAAATGACAAAACGACTGCAGATAGCAGCCTTAGGGGTAAAAACGAATGACAGTAAAAGAGAGAATAACAGCACTTCGTGCACGCATGAAAGAGACAGGAATTGATGCATATCTGATCCCTACAGATGATTTCCATGGTTCGGAATATGTAGGTGAATATTTCAAATGCAGAAAATATATCACAGGATTTACCGGTTCTGCAGGCACTGCGGTGATCATGCAGGATATGGCAGGATTATGGACGGATGGACGTTATTTTATCCAGGCTGCAGATCAGCTGGAGGGAACAGGAATTACTTTATTTAAAATGGGTGAACCGGAAGTTCCCACAGTTCATGAATTTCTGAAAAAAAATCTGACACAGGGAAGGTGTCTGGGATTTGACGGACGTACTGTCAGTGCAAAAGAGGCAGCAGAATTGGAGAAAATGCTGGATGAAAACGGTGTGTTTCTCAGTGTTGATCACGATCTGGCAGGCGATATATGGGAAAACCGTCCGGTACTTTCCTGTGAACCGGTTACAGAGCTGGATATAAAATGGGCAGGAGAATCCAGAGCTGATAAATGCGCAAGAATCCGCAAAGCAATGGAGAAGAAGGGTGCAGATTTATTTGTACTGACTTCTCTGGATGATATTGCCTGGCTGTTAAATATACGTGGGGGAGATATCCACTGTTGTCCGGTGGTTCTTTCTTATCTTGTAATGACAAAAACAGAGATCAGACTTTTTGCAAATGAGAAAGCCTTTCAGACAGACGTACTGGAAGCGTTGGAAAAAGATGGTGTGACCCTTTTTCCCTATGACAGTATCTATGAGTATGTGAAAACATTTAAAAAGGACAAAAAAGTTCTTCTCTGCAAAAAGAAAGTCAACAGTCGTCTGGTTAGCAATATTCCGGCAGACACCCGGATTCTGGATGAAGAAAATCTTACACTTCTTCCCAAGGCAACGAAGAATCCTGTTGAGGTGGAAAATGAACGCATTGCGCATATCAGAGACGGAGTTGCAGTTACAAAGTTCATATACTGGTTAAAGAAGAATGTTGGAAGAATTCCGATCACAGAATTAAGTGCAGCAGAAAAGCTGTATGAATTCCGTTCGGAACAGGAGGATTTCATAGATAACAGTTTTGATCCGATTATTGCCTATGGAAAGCATGCTGCTATTGTACATTATTTTGCAACACCCGAAACGGATATTCCTCTGGAACCATCCGGCTTTCTTCTGGCAGATACAGGAGGACATTATAAAGAGGGAACTACTGATATTACCCGTACTGTTGTCATGGGACCGACTACTGAGGAAGAGAAAAAGTACTTCACAGCAGTTTTGCGGGGAACTCTGAATCTGGGAGCTGCCAGATTTCTTCATGGCTGTACCGGTGTAAATCTGGATATTCTGGCGAGACAGCCGCTGTGGGAAATGGGAGAGGATTTTAAACATGGAACCGGTCATGGAGTAGGATATCTTCTGAATGTCCATGAAGGACCCAATAGCTTCCGATGGAAAATTGTTCCGGGTGGAAATGCAGTGCTGGAGGAGGGAATGATCACCTCTGATGAGCCGGGATATTACAGAGAGGATGGATTTGGAATCCGTCATGAAAATCTGATGGTCTGCAAAAAAGCTGAAAAAACAGAGTATGGTCAGTTTATGTGCTTTGAATTTCTGACTATGGTACCTTTTGATCTGGATGGAGTGGTGCCGGAACTGATGAGTGTCCGGGAACGTAACCTTCTCAATGATTACCATGCACAGGTATATGAGAAGATTTCTCCGTATTTGAACGAAGAAGAAAAAGAATGGCTGAAAGATGCTACCCGGGCAATCTGATAAAAATAAAAAACATTTTACAAAATCAAAAAGAGGAACAGCCGTGATGGACAGCTGTTCCTTTTTGATTTATTATCTGGTTTGTTTTATTCAGAAACTTTTGCAAACTGGCTGTTATATAAAGTATGGTAAAATCCACCTTTTGCAATCAGCTCATCATGAGTACCCTGCTCAATGATACTTCCGTCTTTCATAACAAGAATCAGATCTGCATTTCGGATGGTTGAAAGCCTGTGAGCTACGATAAAGCTTGTTCTTCCCTCCATCATTCGTTCAAACGCTTCCTGAATTTGTAATTCTGTTCGTGTATCAATACTGGAAGTGGCTTCATCCAGGATCAGCATCGGAGGCAGACAGAGCATAACTCGTGTGATACACAGCAGCTGTTTCTGTCCCTGGCTTAAGCTGTCTTCGTTGAGCATGGTGTCCAGTCCTTTAGGAAGCCTCCGGATAAATTCCCAGCTGTGGGTAAGCTTGGCTGCTTCGATGATTTCAGTATCTGTAGCTTCCGGTTTTCCAATCGAGATATTGTCGCGGACAGTTCCGTTTTTGATCCATGTTTCCTGAAGCACCATACCATAGCTGCTTCTGAGAGAATGGCGGGTAATGTCTCTGATCTGTTTGCCGTCAACGGAAATAGATCCGGCATTTACATCATAGAATCTCATCAGAAGGTTGATAAAGGTTGACTTACCGCATCCGGTAGGTCCTACAATGGCAATGCGCATACCTGGTTTTACATGGAGATTAAAGTTCTCAATCAGTTTCTTTGATTCATCATAATGGAAGCACACATTCTTAATATCTACTTCACCCTTTACATCTTTCAGTGTCTCAGAAGCCTCTGCAACTTCCGGTTCCTCCTCCAACAGATCGAAGATTCTGCCTGCACAGGCAAGAGCATTCTGAAGTTCTGTAACAACGGAACTGATATCATTGAATGGTTTCATATACTGGTTGGCATAGGAGAGAAGTACGGAAAGTCCTCCGACTGTCAGTCTGCCTCCAGGGATAATGAATGCACCCACCAGTGCAACACAGGCATAAATAATATTATTGACAAAACGTGTGGAAGGGTTTGTCAGGCTGCTGTAAAAGACAGCCTTCAGACTGCATTCCTGTAATTCTTCGTTGACCTTTGCAAAGCGTTCAGAAGATTTTTCCTCATATCCAAAAGCCTGAACTACCTTCTGGTTTCCGATCATTTCTTCGATGAGAGCAGTCTGACGTCCTCTGGCATCGCTCTGCTTCCGGAACATCTGGAAGGTATGGGAAGAAATAAATTTTGCTACCAGAAAGCTTACGGGGGTCAGGATAATGACCATCAATGTAATCCAGAAGTTTTTGGAAAACATGAAGATCAGTGTTCCGATGATTGTTACGATTCCGGAAAAAAGCTGGGTAAATCCAAGCAGCATACCATCGGACAGAATATCTGTATCTGCGATAATACGGCTGATGATATCACCGGTACTGTGTCCGTCAAGGTAAGAGAGAGGAAGTACCTGAATGTGTCGGATGGCTTTGGCACGGATATCCTTTACTGTCTGGTAGGTCATGCGGTTATTGATCACATTCATAAGCCATGTGGCAGCAGAAGAGAGAATGACCATTACAAGGATACGTGACAGATAGTACCACATCATTTCGAAGTTTACCTGATGTTGGGCAATGACCTGGTCAATGGCATTTCCGAACAGGATTGGAACATATAGCTGAAGGATAACGGAAACTGCTGCCAGCACGATACTGAGAATCAGCAGGAAACGGTATCTTCCGATGAAACGCAGTACTTTAAAAAAGGTTTCACTGCTTTTACTTTTCGCAGGATCCTTTACTGTTGATCTGCTCATACAGTCACCTCCTTCATTATATTACCTGTAGATACAGAGGAGTATCTGGCTCTTTCTTCCGGAAACTGAGAGAAGTAGATTTCCCGGTAAGTATCACAGGTACGCAGCAGTTCAGCATGGGTACCCTTACCTGCCAGAGTACCGTTATCAAGGACAAGGATCAGGTCTGCCTGCTGAATGCTGGAGGAACGCTGGGATACCAGAAATGTAGTTACCTTCCAGTCAAGTCTGTTGAGGGATTTACGCAGTGCTGCATCAGTGGCAAAGTCCAAGGCGCTGGCGCTGTCGTCCAGGATCAGGATCTCAGGTTTCTTTACCAGGGCGCGGGCAATGGTAAGTCTTTGTTTCTGGCCACCGGAAAGGTTTTTACCGTTCTGTTCCAGCATAAAATCAAGCTGTCCCGGTTTACCCTCTACCACCTCTTTTCCCTGTGCTGTGGTAAGTGCCTGCCACAGATCCTCGTCAGAGGCATCTTCCCGTCCCCATTTCAGATTGTCCCGGATAGAGCCTTTGAAAAGAGCGGCCTTCTGGGGAACAACGCCGATTCTGGAGCGGAGATCATTTCTGGTGTAATTTTCAATATTCTGACCATCCAGCAGAACGGTTCCTTTGCTGGCATCATAGAATCTGGAAATCAGATTTACCAGAGTAGTCTTTCCGCTTCCTGTACCACCGATGATACCTACGGTCTGTCCTTTTCTTACAGAAAAACTGATGTGGGAAAGGCTGGGGGCACCGGCACCACTGTACTCAAAGGTTACGTCATTGAACACGATGGAAGTTTCAGAAAGTGATGCATCAGCAGTTGCTGTTGCAAAGCCCTTCGATGTCTGAGCAGAATATGTGGAGGAAGACGGGTAGTTCATAGTAGATTTCACTTTCAGAATATCTGCCACACGCCCTGCGCAGGCTGCGGATTTGTTCAGGGTGATGATCAGGGAGGCAAGCTTGATCAGCTCCACGATCATCTGAGCCATATAGTTATAAAGGGCAACAACCTGTCCCTGCTGCATACCGCCAAGATTTACTTCTACTCCTGCTTTCTGGATCAGGATGACTGTAGCAATATTGATCAGTACGTAAGTGACCGGATTTAATAAAGCAGAAAGCTTTCCTACAAAGAGGTTTAACTTTGTCAGCTCCTGATTGCGGGTATCAAATTCTGCAACTGCCTCTTTTTCGCGGCAGAATGCACGGATAACGCGGACGCCTGTAAGATTTTCTCTGGTCAGTCCGGTTACTGTGTCCAGTTTTCCCTGTACTTTTTTAAACAGAGGAATACTGAGAAACATAATGACAAAGACAACCAGAAACAGAAACGGGATCGCAACAGCAAAAACCAGGGCACATTTAAAGTCAATGGTAAATGCCATGACCATGGATCCGAGTACGATAAACGGACTTCGAAGAAGAAGACGAAGCCCCATGTTCAGTCCGTTCTGGACCTGATTGATATCGTCGGTAAGTCTTGTGATCAGGGTGTCTGTTCCCAGTGTATCCAACTCTGTAAAGGACAGACGCTGTACATGGTCATAAACTGCCTGTCTTAATTTAGTGGCAAAGCCCACGCTGGCTTTGGCTGCAAAGAACTGAGCTGTAATGCTGCTGGCAAGACCAAGAGCTGCCATTAAAATAAGAATAAAAAATCTCTGGACAATGTATTTGTTGTCATGGTTTGCAATACCTACATCAATGATCTGTGCAATGACGATAGGCACGATCAGGTCAAATACAACCTCCAGAAATTTAAAAAATGGCGCCAGGATGCTTTCTTTTTTGTAGTTTTTTAAATAAACTGCCAATGAACGCATTTTAAAAATTCCTTCCTTTCGTAAAAAATCTTTCCTATATTATTTCTTCCTTTTTTTGAAAAATAATACATTCAAAAGTGTATCATTTGAGACTTTTTTGTCAAGAAGAATGTGCAAAAACAGCTGAACTTTGGAGAAAATTCGTTACTGTTCACTCCGTTCACAGTAACTTAGCCAAAATTCATTCCAGATTGCCTGCGGCAATGGAATTTTGGCTTGTATGTCTCGGGATTTTGGCATGTTCATGCCAAAACACCTCGCAGAATAGTGGTGTGTGAACAGTAACGAAAATTCAACTTGACTTCCCAAAAAGATATTATTAAAATATTCCGTGGCACTATTTGTGCACTGACAATTGATAAATTATTATTACCATAATGAGGAAGAGACAGACTATGGAGATTATTGAGACATTTGGTCATTATGTGGAAAATCTGACGGATAAAAAGCCTCAGTCAGCCCGCCGGCTGTTAAAAACCGGTTGGGGGGCGCAGAATCTGAAGTTCCGTTACATGCAGGACAAGAGACTGATGCCTGCAGACAGGCATCTTGCAAACCTGATGATGGATACCATGCTGTGGCCCCTTCAGAAACCGGAAGATTCTGTTATTGTAAGTATTTTTACACCCTGCGAAATGATGCAGGAGGTGGGATTACATCCCTATAATGTAGAAGGATTTTCCTGCTATCTTTCTGCAAGCAAAGCAGAGAGGGCATTTTTGCAGCAGGCAGAGAATCAGGGAATTGCAGAGACACTGTGCAGTTATCACAAGACATTTCTTGGTGCAGCGCAGAAAGGACTTCTGCCAAAGCCTAAATGTATTGTTTATACCAACCTGACCTGCGATGCTAACCTGCTCACCTTCCGTACCCTGGCAGATTTTTACCAGGTACCTGTATTTGCCATTGATGTACCATGGAATCAGACCACAGAGAATGTACAGTATGTGGCAGATCAGTTAAAGGATTTAAAAATATTTCTGGAAAAAAATACAGGAAAAACAATCTCTGAGGACAGATTAAAGGAACGTCTTGCCTGCAGTAAGCGGACTCTGGAGAATTACAAAAAATATCAGCAGATGCGTGCAGACAGATATGTGCCCTCTGATCTGGTCACACCCTTGTATGCAGGAATGACAAACAATATCCTTCTGGGAACAGCAGAAGAAGAGAAGTATACACAGATGCTTCTTGAAGATATTAAGAAAGCACCGGCAGCGAAAGGGAAGCACATTTACTGGATGCATACCATTCCATTCTGGTCGGATGCAGTGCGCCAGGAGCTTTGCTTCAGTGAGAAAGCCCAGATCGTAGGATGTGAACTTGCAGAAACCTGTGAGCCGGATTTTGATCCTGAGAACCCCTTTGAAGCAATGGCAGAAAGAATGGTATATCATTCACTGAACGGAAGTGCCCTTAGAAGGATTGAAGCCGGTATCCGCCATGCGAAACAGGCAGGAGCAGACGGTGCTGTGTGGTTTGGACATTGGGGATGTAAACATACGCTTGGTGCGGCACAGCTTGCAAAGAAGAAGTTCGAGGAAGCCGGTCTGCCCCTTTTGATCCTGGACGGTGACGGGTGTGATCGAAGCCATGGAGGAGAAGGACAGACTTCCACCAGGCTGGGAGCTTTTCTGGAAATGCTGGGAGGTGCTGAGAATGAATAAAACTTACTATGTCTGTAAATATACCCCAATTGAACTTCTGGAATCTCTTGGCGGGGAATGTGAGAACTTTAATCATATGCCGGAGGGATTTGACCTGGCCGATCAGGTTTCACATCCCAATATCTGCGGTTTTGGAAAAACACTTCTGGAAGGAGTCATGGAGGGGAAAATCAAGGAACTTGTCCTGGTGAGCTGCTGTGATACTATCCGGAGTGTCTATGACATTCTGCTTGAAAGCGGCAAGCTGGATTTTCTCTATATTTTGGATGTGCTTCACTGTGACAGTGCCTGTAGCAGAGAGCGTATGGCTGTACAGTTAAAAGGGCTGGCGAAGGCTTATGCACAGTACAAAGGCACAGAGTTTGATGCCGGAAAATTCCGGGCTGCTTTCCATGCACAGGAGAAAATCACAAAGTCCCATATTGCAGTGCTTGGCGCCAGAATGGGGCAGGAATTATTTGAAATGACCAGCAAAGCTATGCCTCTTCCTGTAGAGAATGATACCTGCGTGCATAACCGTTCTGTGGGAAATATACTTCCACCGGAGGGTGCTTCTTTTGATGAGCTGATGGACTGGTATGCAGGTGAGATTCTGGGGCAGATTCCATGTATGCGTATGATGGACCCGACAGGTCGTAAGAAGCTTTATAATGATCCGTCTGTTGCGGGGATTATTTATCATACAGTGAAGTTTTGTGATTTTTACAGCTTCGAATATGCTGAGATCAAGAATCATACAGATGTACCTCTTTTAAAAATCGAATCAGATTATACTATTCAGAGCAGCGGTCAGCTTCTTACCAGACTGGAAGCTTTTGCAGAGAGCATTCAGCCTGAAACACTGGAGCAGACCATAGATGGAGACACAAAAGGAGAGAGAAAAATGGGAAAAGGTTATTTCGCAGGGATTGACAGTGGTTCTACCAGTACAGATGTGGTGATTTTAAATAAAGATCATGAGATTGTGACCAGCATTATCTTGCCTACAGGAGCAGGAGCTGCTATCGGAGCAGACCGTGCCCTTGCAGAGGCATTGAAGGAGGCCGGATTGCAGAGAGAAGATATTGATGCGCTGGTTACTACTGGATACGGACGTACAGCTATTAAAAATGGTGATAAGAGTATCACAGAGATCACCTGTCATGCAAGAGGTGCGCATTTCCTGAATCCGGAAGTCCGTACTGTTATTGATATTGGCGGACAGGACAGCAAGGTGATCCGACTGGATGAGAACGGTGCAGTTGCAAATTTTGTTATGAATGACAAATGTGCGGCAGGAACCGGACGATTTCTGGAAATGATGGCACGTACCATGGAAATGAATCTGGATCAGATGAGCGAATGTGGGCTGGAATTCAAAGAAGATATTACAATTTCCAGTATGTGTACAGTATTTGCAGAATCAGAAGTTGTATCCCTGATCGCCCAGAATAAGGCAACAGATGATATTGTCCATGGCCTGAATAAGGCGGTTGCCGTAAAGACTGCCGCCCTTACCAGACGTGT
>ENA-OPTB01002349-OPTB01002349.1-human-gut-metagenome-genome-assembly--contig:-NODE-2349-length-12322-cov-5.469715_pt1 | contig 12322 bp, 8 predicted proteins | sample MGYA00241810_ERZ501911 | MGnify/ENA primary metagenome ERZ501911 (study PRJEB25962, sample SAMEA2042304) | human gut metagenome | biome: human gut; feature: human-associated habitat; material: faeces... | reverse complement strand
CATTATTATTATAAAGGTATATGTAAGAATTGCTTAAGAAAAGATAAAGAAACACGTATTGACTAATTAATTTAAAATTGAGAAGAAAATGAAAAAATTTAGATGTACTGTATGCGGTTACGTTTATGAAGGTGACGCAGCTCCTGAGAAATGTCCTTTGTGTAAAGCTCCTGCCAGCAAGTTCGTAGAAGTTGTTGAAGTAGAAGGTGGTGCATTGTCTTTTGCTGACGAACACGTTATCGGTGTTGCAAAAGGTTGCGACGAAGAAATGATCAAGGATCTGAATAATCACTTCATGGGTGAATGTACTGAAGTTGGTATGTATTTGGCTATGAGCCGTCAGGCAGACCGTGAAGGTTATCCTGAAGTAGCTGAAGCTTTCAAGCGTTACGCTTGGGAAGAAGCTGAGCATGCTGCAAAATTTGCAGAATTGCTGGGTGACTGTGTTTGGGATACTAAAACCAACTTGCAGAAACGTAAAGATGCTGAACAAGGTGCATGCGAAGATAAAAAACGTATCGCAACTCGTGCTAAAGCTTTGAACTTGGATGCTATCCATGACACTGTACACGAAATGTGCAAGGACGAAGCTCGTCACGGTAAAGGTTTCGAAGGTTTATACAACCGTTATTTCGGTGATAAATAATCAAACCTCATAATAACTCTTAAAAGGTCTGTATTCAAAAATGAATACAGACCTTTTTTCTTTATATTTGCTCATCAACTTTTAAATACCACAGTTATGAAAAGAGTACAACTATTGTTAGTTTGTTTAGTGCTTTCGGCGGCTGCCTTTGCTGCTGATAAAGTGATTAAGTTGCCGCAACCTAATTTGAATCGTACAGGTGCAGTGATGAAGGCATTGTCCGAACGTCATTCGACCAGAGAGTTTGCATCCAAAGCCTTGAGCTTGGTTGACATGTCGGATTTATTATGGGCTGCTAATGGAATTAACCGGAAAGATTCAGGGAAGAGAACCGCTCCTTCAGCTATGAACAAGCAGGATGTGGATGTATATGTAGTGTTGCCTGAAGGCAGTTATTTGTATGATGCGAAAAATCATCAATTGAATTTGGTAGCTGAGGGTGATAATCGGGGTGCGGTAGCCGGTGGACAGGCTTTTGTGAAATCAGCTCCGGTTTCTCTGGTTTTGATTAGCGACCTTTCCCGTTTAGGGGATGCAAAGAAACCTCATACCCAGTTGATAGGAGCTATGGATGCAGGAATCGTTTCGCAGAATATTTCAATTTTCTGTTCTGCAGCTAAGTTGGCTACAGTGCCACGTGCTTCGATGGATAATAATCAATTGAAGAAAGTGCTGAAGCTGAAAGATACGCAGATTCCTATGATGAACCATCCTGTAGGATATTTTAAATAGAGATTAGATAGGATTTTAAGAATATCTCAAAATCGAAGTGTACCCCAATCGTTTCTTATAGACTTTTGGGGTACATTTCTTTTTCATGTAATTCCTATCAATCAGGAATTTCCAGTTTAGTATCCGAAGACTGTTAATTCACGAATTGCTGCGGGGGGACATGCATTTCCATAACCTTCCGGGATGACTAATTTTAAATAACGAGCTGAGGTCGATTTGACATAGTAACGAAATGTTTCTCTGATAAACTCATCATTGAAATCTGAAGCCCCAATTTTTTCCCAACTGTTGTTACCGTTGCTGGCATAAAACTCCACCCATTTGATATTATTGGCTCGATTGGCTTCTCCACGATTAATCAGGTCAATTTGGGTAATTGTGACTTGTTTTTTCATATCAATGGTAATTTCATAGGGAGGTTCACACCAACCAGTTTCAGATTTAGTTTTACAATGCCAGAAAGTTGCTTCATTATCATCAATGAGATTTTCTACCGGATTAGCTGCAGCAGAAGAATTGCATGCAATAATTTCCCAATCTGACTTATTTATTTTCTGTCCCTCTTTAACAATACGGAATAAAATATTGCTCTCTTTATCAATAACTAATGAATTATTTGGGGTACCATTTTGTGTAGCTTCAATACTTCCAATAGCCACAGGCAATATGTAATTGCCTGGAAGCAGATTATCTTTAAGCAGATAGGAAGCTGTTGTTTCATTAGTACCTTCCGGTAAAGAGATTTTTTCCGGAGATGTGTACGAATCACTGGGCAGTAAGGTGAAATAAACTTTATTACTTGAGTTATATTGTTCAATCAGGGACAAGTCGTGAGTTAAATTGCATTCTATGTCCCATTTATTTGTAAAAGGTACACTGATATGAACATCCATCTGAGAGGTCTGTAATGGATCAACATTGAATACTCCTGAGTTTGTGATTTGTACAATGGGTTCTGATACCTGAAATGCTAATAATGAAGCACACCTTTCAGGATTGATTTTCAAATCGTTAGAAACCAACCGGAGCGGAAGCACATATTGAATCTGATCATAACTGGATAAATCGACTATCTTTTCTGGATGATAGGTTATGTAACCGCACATTTCATTTTTATTTAATAAAAAATCGATATTAGTCAATTCATAACAGTTTTCCGGTAACATTTGATAGTGAGTCCTGTCTTCTCTGTTCAAGGAATCCAGCAAATCGGAATCTATTATGAATTTTACTTTCCCGGACATGTCGCTTAATCCCCCTCGTTGTACCCATAGTTCAGCCTGATAACTTTCTCCTACATTGAATGATTTCTGTATATTCAGTGTATTGATAGCGACAGATACCAAGCTGTCTGCCTTATCTGCGATTTCAAAATTATCATCGCAGCTAGTTGCCGGCATTAAAAATATGATGGTTGCCAGTATGGAATATATTTTTTTCATCTTTTTTGAATTTAAGTCGTGAAACATAATGTTGATTTACCATCCCGGATTTTGAACAAGTTGTTCACTCTTCTTCATTTCGTTGTCAGGAATAGGATATAAGTACATTTTGCGTCTGAAGACAATCGGGCTGGCTTCTACTTCTTCGTAGAATTTGTCTTCTGCCGCATTCATATTCATGCCATGGACATATCCGAATTGGCGTCCTTCTCCATCCTGGTCTGCTATCATCCAGCGGCGAACGTCGAAGTAACGCTGTCCTTCCGTTGCTAATTCAATACGCCTTTCACGTTGAATTACAAGTCTTTGCAACTCTTGGTTACCTTTAATGTCAGGATTGAGTTCCTCAATGTCCGACAATCCGGCACGTCGGCGTACTTCATTTAAATAGCTCAGTACACGTTCGTCCTGTGGTGCAACCTCATTCACTGCTTCTGCATATAATAAATAAAGGTCTGCGAGACGGAAGATGATGGAAGGGCGGAACTTGCTTTGAACTCCCGGAGATTTCATACTGACCTCTCTGTTAAACCTCTTATATAGCATATAGCCTGTATGCGTATAAATTGTACCGCTTAATTCATTGGGGCTTCCCTTATGAAATTGAGTTACGTTGTTTGTCACGTGCCATCTTCTGTTCTGGAAAAATACTGTATTATAGAAACGTGCTTCCCGATTGAGAAATCGGTTACTGACATTGTTGGCTACTTGGATTTCTTTACTTCCGGCTTTGACGGTTTCGGTGTATTTGTCAAATCCCTCAGTTGTATATAATGGAGATTGCGGCAGATAACTTGTCGGTTGTACTGGAAGTCCGTCGTTCATATAAAAGTCGTCTACGAGTTCTTGTGTGACACCGATGCACCCCATCCCGTTTTGCTCACTTCTTGGAGTACATCTACGGTCAAACATGTCATTCGTCATTCCACCCCATGAAGTTGCCGCTGTAGCCCATATGATTTCTCTATTGTATGTTTGGAATAGATCATATAAATCTTGTGAAGGATTACCGGTTTTGAGCAATTCATAATTCCCTTCTTCTTCCGCAAATCTCATAAACTCTTCCAAAGCGTCAACCGCTTTATTCCATTTGTCTGGATTTTTGTCCGGAAAAAGTCTTGTTCCGTCCGGGTTTGTTATAGATAATGCTTCTTTGTATTCACCGTTGAATAGCTTACTGGCTGCATACATCCACATTTTGGCTTTTACAGCCAAGGCTACACCTTTGGTTGGCCATGCATTGTGTTGGTCGTCATCATGCAAGGCTTTTTGAGGTAGTTCCCTGGCTACTGCTGTTAATTCTTCGTCTAAATAGCTGATTACTTCATCTATAGTATTACGAGGTAAATCCAGATTATCATCTCTTTCGAGAATGGCATCCTTTATTAAAGGGATAGCCCCATATTGCTCGAAAAGCAAATAATGATAATATGCTCTCATGAATCTCACATTTGCTCTCATTTCTGTAAGTTCTTCTTCTGTCAGGACATCGACATGAGTTCCATTTGCAGCTATGGGTTTGGCATATGTCAGAAATATATTGGCTTGCCTGATTTCTTTATAACATACATCCCAACGATGGAAACTCATATTGGATGCGTTTTTATCTGTTTTGTTATAAAGTTTTGCGTCTCCATATCCTACAGTTAATTCGTCACACATGCCTGCCCAGGGATTTTTAAATCCTGTGATATTTCCAACGGCTGCGGTAATTCCGGAATAATCAGGAATAGAGGTGAAGATATTGGCATACCATCTCCGGGTATAAGATACATTGTCGAAAACTTCATCCAATGAACGGAGGTTGCCGGCTAACTCGTCAGATACATTCAGATAATCGCAAGAATAAATATTGCACAATGTAAAAGCGGCTATCAGTATTTTCTTATATAGTTTCTTTATTGTTTTCATATTTTTTTAGATTTAATTACAATGTAAAGTCTATCCCTAAAGTAAAGGTACGATTTTTAGGATATACGTTTCCTCCGTTGGAATTTCCCGCTTCCGGGTCGAAGTATTTAAGGTCGTCCCATAAAGCGAGATTGTATCCCATTACATAAATTCTGGCTGCCTGAACATTAAATTTCTTCAGGAATTGCTTGGGAAGCTGATAACCGAATTCCATATTTTTTAATCGTAAGAAACCTCCATTACGAAGCCACCATGTACTTGCCACTGAGTTATTGGCGTTGTTGGCATTATCTTTGTGCAAACGTGGCATTAATACGTTTTGGCTTGGATTGTTTTCAGTCCAACGATCGAGAGCGAATGTGCGATAACTGGATTGGTCGACACCCCATGCAAACGGATACCAGCCTTCCGGAGTGTCTCCTCCCAATAAGACGGAACAGTTTCCGGTACCTTGGAAGAATACGCTGGCATAAAATCCTTTATATTCTATATTTAATCCAAATCCGTAGACGATTTCCGGCACGGTGGGATGTCCTACTCCTATTACCTTGTCATAAGAGTCGATTACTCCGTCACCATTCACATCTTTATATTTTATGTCACCGGGGCCAAGTAATCCTCCCAGGGTGCTCTGGGGAAGCTCCGGACGCAATGTGTAGTTTTCAATGCCGTTGCTGTTCTTGCTAATGATGAAATCATCTTTTGTATATAAACGTTCGGCTATATAAAGGTTGTTTTCATTAATTCGTTTGCCTGTCCGTTCCATCCATGGATATTTCTGGGGTAATTCATCATATTCTTTTATTTTATTTCTGGCGAATGTGAATGTTCCTCTTGCGCTGAGTTTCACTTTGCCAATTTGATGATGTGCGTTCAATGACATGTCTACACCATGGTTGGATACGATTCCATAATTAGCATATTGGTTTACACGGAAACCACTTAATGTTGGCGTGGTTTTTCTTTGCATCAGGATGTTGCTTCTCTCAGAACGGAAATAGTCGAATACAATGTCTATTTTGTTGTTGAAAAGCCCTAAATCGAAACCGTAGTTTTGTTTCTTCTCAATTTCCCAACCAATTTCTAAGGTTTCCGGAAATCCTTCGATGATACCTTGTCCAATGGAGTTGGTACCTCCATTGCTTCCTATTCCTTGTGACCATGAACCTGCATTCATAGAGAAAGTGGGACGATAGATAAAGCGATCACTGGTGGTATCGTTACCTGTTTTGCCGACAGAAGCTCTTAGTTTTATTTTATTTACATAATTCTTTAGGACACCGGGGTAGAAAGGTTCATTCGACAGATAATAAGCCAGTCCTACAGCCGGGAAAAAACCGAAACGATGATTTTTTGCAAATGCCTCTGAACCTGTATAGCCGAAATTTCCTTCAAGAAAATAACGTCCGTCAAAAGAGTAACTTACACGTCCTACCAAACCTTGTTTACGATAGGGGAGAGGTTGGGTTTTGAGTTGTGTCTCTTTTTGCATATATAACAGCATGCCACTTATATCATGTTTTTCTGCAAAAGTGCGTTTGTAGTTGATAGCTGCGTCAATGTATATTCTTTTTTGTGCTTCAATACCATTGTCCTTCAAATCACTCAAATCCGGTGTTCCTGATACCACCTGGATAAATGTTAAGTTACCGTTCTCGTCTCTGCCGGTAGCATGATAACGGGAAGGGTTGTATGAACGTATGGATTTGAATGTCGCATCAAAGTCATAGCTGACATTGACTCTGGCGCTAAGTCCACTGGTGATGAAATCGAGCTTTTGTCTGATCCCTACTTTAGACTGAATCCCCGTTCTCCATTGGCGGGTATATCCTGAATTCATCAATTGGTTATATGGGTTTCTCATATTTACGCCACGTTCCTGTTCATAGGTAGCTACCGTTCCGTCACTATACACTGCAGGAAAACAATAAGGAGGAGTAATCAACATGGAGCGGAAGATGGTGGACGAGGATTCTCCCGGATAGTTTGCTATCAGGTATTGTCCTGCCAGGTCGATAGAAACCAGTGTTGTAGAGGTGACATCCATATCAATGTTTGAACGTAGATTGAAACGGTCCAGGCCAATATTGGTATCATATTTTTCAGTAGGATTACCTTTATATATACCGCTTTCTGTATAATAGGCGCCGGATACGAAATATCTGGATCTTGCCGAACCACCACGCACATTCAATGTGTACCGGTGGTTATGTGTGTTCTTTCTGAGCAGTTCGCCTATCCAGTCTGTATCTGGGTATAGGTCGCGATCTGTGCTGGTGCGGAACATCTCTATTGTTTCAGCACTGAATAAATCGGGTTCTCCATCATTATGTAATGCTTCATTATACAAACTTAGATAATCAGCTGAACCTACAAACTTGGGTAAACGCTGTGGGCTGGAAATGGAGTGTTCTGTTTTAAATGTAATCTTAGGTTTCTCATCCTTGCCACGTTTGGTTGTAACTAATATAACGCCATTCGCACCTTCAGCGCCGTAAATGGCAGTTGCCGCAGCATCTTTTAACACTGAAAATGTTTCTATTTCATCCGGCTCAATATCGGTGATTTTACGGGGAACGCCGTCTACTAAAACTAAAGGAGCCGAAGCTGAACTGTTGGAAGCGAATGTGCTGATGCCGCGAATCCAGAATTCCGCATCATCGTATCCCGGTTCGCCGGAACGCTGTACAGCGATCAAACCGGATACTTGTCCTGCCAGATTATTGGTTAGATTACGGGTAGGGGCGGCAATTTCGGAAGGCTTAACCGAGCTCATGGATACTACCACACTCTCTTTCTTTTGTTGTCCGTAACCGACTACGACTACTTCGTCCAGTGCCTTGGTGTCTTCACGCAACCGGATGTTGATATTGCGGCGTCCGTTAATCTTGATTTCTTCTGTTGCATATCCTATGAAAGAAACTATAAGAATATCATTCTTGTCGGGAACACTAATAGAGTATCGTCCGTCCATATCTGAGATTCCCCCTAGTGTTGTTCCTTTGACTTTTACAGAAACACCAATCATGGATTCTCCCTGTGCATCGGTTATTACACCGGTAACTGTAAATTTGTTACCTTGTTGTTGGCTATCTGGCTGTTCTCCTTTACGGTAAATTGTGATTTGTCGGTCGCTAATACTATATGTATTATCTGTACCGGCAAATAGTTGATCCAAAATGGCGCTCACTTGTTGGTTTTTCACATCAATATTCACTTTACGATTCGTATCAATGATTTGATCCATGTAGAAGATAATGTACTCACTACTTTTCTCAATCTCCTGGAAGACTTGCTTTACCGTCTTTTGCGAGGTTCTCATTGTGAATAGTTTGTTTTGTGAATACGAATTTGTTGCCAGACAATGACTTATTCCTATCAGTAAAAAAGTGAAAAAGAACTTCATAATTAGCAATAATTGTTTTTCTTCAGTCTTTTTTAGACTGAATAACTCGTGTTTTTCCATACTTTTATAACGAATTAGATTATTAATATTTGAACGTGTGAATAATTTAATTTAAGGTCGGGTGATATGCGGGTATTATCCGGCCTTAACATTTTCTAGAGAGTCATATTTTCATAGGCTTTTAATTTATTTAGATTTGACATTAATATAGATTTGCCCGTTTGATTTTATAATTTGAGCCGGGACGGTTTGAATGAGCGTACGTAATACATCGTCTAATTCTTCTTTTAAATCTAATTTGCCGCTACAGGTGATTTTGGTGAGCCGTTTGTCGATAATGATTGTTTTACCATAGTATTTACCGAGCTTTTTTGCAATAACTTCCAGCTTTTCTTGTTTAAACTGGTAAAATCCATCTTTCCAGGCTATATATTCTTGTACATCTACAGGATGTACGCTTATACCTTTCCGGTCATTATATGCAAGTAAATCATTGGGTGATAGAGTTTTGCTTTCGTCATTATTAGTCTTTACCTCTACTTTTCCTGTGACAAGTACCACTGTCTGTGTACTCTCATCTTCATAAGCGCAAACGTTGAACGTAGTACCTAATACTTGTATGTCCATCCTATTTGTTTTTACAATGAATGGTCGTTTCTTGTCGTGATACACATCCAGAAAAGCTTCACCTTCCACATAAATCTCCCGTTTGTTCTCCATAAATTCAATAGGATAAACAACTCGTGAGCTGGCGCTTAACCAAATGCGTGTACCGTCAGAGAAAGTAATTGACGAACGTTTTCCGGCAGGTACTATTAATTGGTTGTAGATTTCATTTTTTTTCTTGTTGTCTGCTTTTTGGCTGATTGTCTGCGAGTTGACATTTAATTTTCCCTGTTGGTTATAATGCAACTTGCTTTCTTTCCCTTGTATAGCTATCTGTTTTTCTTCGGATAGAATCAACAGAGTTTGGTCAGTAGAGATATCGGGCTTCTTCACTGCTGCTATATCAGAAAATTCCATATGTTGGTTTTTTTGATGAGTATTTTGTAGATACCATCCACCTACCAGAAAGATAATAATACAGGCAGCAGCCAAAGTGCGATCCAGGACAAGTCTCTTTCTTTTATTCTGTACTTCCTGACGATTCTGATCGGATATGCATTGCCAAAGAGCATCCACTTTTTGCTGAGGAAGATAGGGCTTTGGAATATGTCGAAGTATGTGCAGAAAGTCACGTGCAATAGCTATTTCCTTCCCTAATTGCTTATTTCCCCTGGCTAGTTTCTCCCAAAACAGGATACTTTCCGGAGTCGGATGTTGTTCCGATTCTAAAAAATAAGCATCATTGAGTAATGAGTCTGCTTTATAATTGCTATAGTCTATTTTTGAATCCATTTTATGCGCTGTTTTATATAAGGACAACTCAAAAAATGGATTCTACTCACTGAACCTATGTTTTTTTTAAGAAAATCTATTTCTTTATGTTTGTCTGAAGAAAATTGCTAAAAGACTTATCCATGCGATGCATTCTGATGTTCCAAAAGTATTCCTTACTTTTTGCAGTGAACGTTGGAGCAGATTGTAAGCCGACTGATAATTTATATCCATAATCTGACATATTTCGTCATACTCCATTTCTTCTATGAAACGATAATATATAATCTCCCGTTGTCTGGGAGTTAGTACATGAAGTATCCTTTTTATTTCATTGATTTGCTCGCGGCGCTCTTCTTCATTAAAAAAGTTGTTTTCGGCTATATGCTGTTCTTCTATAGAATGAAAATTGAAAACATAGTCTTCTTCTAAACGTTCTTTATTGAAAACATTGTAGATACTGTTTTTAAGAGAAATCATTAGATATATCTTTACGTTTCTAGGAATACTTAGTTTGTCTTTATTCTTGTATATCCTCACAAAAACGTCTTGTATGCAATCTTTCACTACTTCTGTATTAGGAGTAATTTGTAGACCATATTGATATAGTAATTGGATATGGCTTGTATAAAGCCAACTATAAGCTTCATCATTGCCTTCGAGAAAAAGTTTCCATTTAATATAACTTTCGTCTTGAATCTGCATAGATAATCATTCTTAAATTCCGGTATCTGTCGGATTTTTATCGGGAAATAGCGGGCTATAAAGAATTGTTTGCTTCAATACCTGCAACCTGCCGTCTTTTACAAACTTTTCACCACGTTCTGAAAGATGACCAACCATAGCTTGGCGGAGTTCCTCTAATTGACGTTTATATTTTTTGTCTGTTACGACATTTTTTAGTTCGTGGGGATCTTTCGAGAGATCAAATAGCTCTTCAGTTCCAGTATGAAAACGCCAGATATATTTTATTTTCCCATCAGTAAGTGCACACCAATAATTATCAGGGCTATAACAAGTTGCATGCTCTAAATCAATGTATTTCCTCCATTGGTTGGTTTTACCTTCCATTAAACGTAGCAAGGACTGTCCATCCATATCCTGTGGGACAGAACCACCAGCTATTTCAAGGAAAGTAGGTAATAAATCACGTAATTCTACCGGTTGGGCAATTTTGTTACCTTTAGTAAAGTGATAGCTTGCCGGCCATTTTACGATATAAGGAACATGTACCGAACCTTCGTAAGGATATGTTTTGCGCCAGTGATGATGATCTCCTAACATATCACCGTGGTCGGAAATATAGCAGATGAGTGCATTATCATATATGCCTTTTTCTTTTAATGTTTTGACTACCTTACCTATTTCTTCATCAATGAAAGTTACATTGGCATAATAATGCCGGCGTGAATCTTTTGCATATTCCTCACCAAAGTTACCATAAGGAGCGTCTTTTTTCACTTTATGGGGATCCTTTAGTTGGGCATACGGTTTGTCTTTACACCATTCTCCTACCCACGGTTCGGGTATATTCCGGTTAGCATATTCGTCTATCAAACGTTGGGGCGGATCATAGGGACTATGTGGACGGGCAAAAGAGATTTTTAAGAATAACGGTTGGTTGTTGATACCTTCGTAATTGCGAATCATTTCACATGCCATCTCTCCTGTCCATGCGGTGGGATGTAACTGCTCCGGAAGTTTATAAGTAGCTGCTCCATGGTCATTCCAACCGATATGAGTAGAATCCGGGTTTAAGCCGGGAGCTTGCATTTGGAACCATAATCGATAGTCACTGATGAAATCGGGACTTTCTACGCGTCCGCTTTCATCTACCAATGTTCCCCGGAATCCATGCAGGGCCTTTTGTGGAAACCAGTGCATTTTTCCAATACCGAAACTATAGTAGTTTAAGTTTCCGAGCATGCGCGGCATTTCGTAGCGATATCGGGTGGCTACCCTGCCATACCCAAGCATACCGTGATGCCAGGGGGAGAGGCCGGTCAATAATCCGGAACGCGCCGGGGTACTGCTGGGCGTAGAAGAGTAACCATTTGTGAACAATGTGCCATCTTCTGCCAAGGCATCCATGTTCGGTGAAATGACAGAAGTATTTCCCATGCAGTTCATGGCATCTCCACGATGTTGGTCGGATATGATTAAAATGATATGAGGCTTTTGGATGACTTGGGCAAGAACGGATTGTGGAAGGATACAGCCTCCTGTAACCGCAAATAATGATGTTTTTAGTAAAAAAGGTGTTTTCATATTCTTAGGGGGTATCATGTTTTTCTGATTGACAAAAATACAATTTCTTTTTGAATAAAAGAAAAATAGTCGTGTTTTTACGCTCATTAAGGTTTTCTGGATTAACTATAAAAAAATAGTGACGCTATCCTCTCAGGATACCGTCACTATTTACTTGTTATAGCGTCACTATCCTTACCGGATAGCGTCACTATATTTTTCCCTTTTTTACTTCAATAAAAATTCATCAATTGCTTTCTTGTAAGTTGCTTTGTCAGCAGCTCCGCGGAAAAGCTGTGGATCTCCTTTCATGGGGATGAATACGAACAATGGAATACTTGTTGCGTTAAACAGGGCTGCCAGTTCTTTCTGCTTGTCCACATTTACTTTGTAGATTGTTATTTTCCCTGCATATTCCTTTGCCAATTCTTTCATGATAGGAGCTGTCTGGCGGCAAGGCCCGCACCAATCAGCGTATAAGTCGATAATGGCGGGCTTGTCACCTTTGTATTTCCACTCTTTTGATTTTTCATAATCGAAGACGTCTTTCAGAAACATTTC
>ENA-OPTB01002342-OPTB01002342.1-human-gut-metagenome-genome-assembly--contig:-NODE-2342-length-12345-cov-4.055736_pt1 | contig 12345 bp, 7 predicted proteins | sample MGYA00241810_ERZ501911 | MGnify/ENA primary metagenome ERZ501911 (study PRJEB25962, sample SAMEA2042304) | human gut metagenome | biome: human gut; feature: human-associated habitat; material: faeces... | reverse complement strand
CGGATTGGAATAAAGTCCTTGTTTTAATGTTTCTTCTTTTACCTTGGAAATGGAGTTGGTTACTTTTGTGCGCAACTGTTTGCCGCCATATCCGGTTACAACAACTTCTTGGAGCATTTCTGAGTCTTCTTTCAATGCTATTTTAAAAGTTGACTTTCCCTTTACGCTTAAAGTTTGTGTCTGATAACCGACAAATGATACTCTGATACTGCCATCGTTGGCTACGGAAAGTGTAAAATTACCATCTAAGTCGGTAACTGTACCATTCGTGGTGCCTGTTTCTACAATACTGGCGCCAATAACCGCTTCACCTGTGGCGTCTGTGACCACACCCGTGATTGTTTTCTTTTGTGCCATGGCTCCTATGGAGCATAACAGGCAAAAAAGCATGAATAAGGTTTTCTTCATAGATTTGTTTTTAAAGTTACTGTTTGAAGTTCTACCAGAACTACATTTTTAAATTAAGATTATATCACATCGCAAATATAGGATATTTTTTATTAAATCAACTTTAATTATAAAATTATTTTTTGATATACGACACAAAAAGTACAAAACGGTCAATATTTACGGATAAATAAGCTAAATAAAAGTATATAAAAAGGGATATCTTTTATCTTTTTCCGCCTCAAAGTAGCATAACAGTAGAAATTCAGTAGAAAAATCCTTTTAAAATTCCTTCTTAAATAAAATAAAATACAATCTATTTTCCCTTTATGGACACGGAATAGTTCTGGTAGAACTTATCCTATAAAGGAAATCTCTTTATTTTGTTAAATGAATTTTATTTCAGCCTTTGGAGATGAAATAAATTATTTGGAGAAGTATCCTTGTGCAGATAGTACAGGGAGTGGTTTGTTTATGGGCACATGGGGACATTTATTCTTTTCATAGTCGATGGTTATACATATATTTATATGGATATGTATGGACTTTGAAATGGCAAGTATAACTAAGGTAGCTGAAAATGTATCTGATAACGAAGAAGCGGAGGTGATATGAACATAGAAGACCATCGTTTAAAAAGGTCAGATGATCTTCTTGAGTGATGAGGCATTAATAAAGTTCTTTATGTACCAACTCTTCAAACAGTAATGCATATTTTGCGACGACTGCTTCGGCGTATTTCTTACCTTTCTCGGCACTTGCTTTTTTAGGATTGCCTATACCGGTGTCTTGCGAAACTTTTTGCCAGTTCCTCGGAATCCATGCCACTTTTTCATTCAACATTTGTGAGGTGAACTTCTTATAATCTCCGTTTCCGGCTTCGTCTAAATTTACCAATTCCGGATGATAATGCATCATAACAGAAGTTTCCAATTCATCTGCATGGTCACCCGGTTCATCAAAGTACTCTTTAGCAGGAACAAAGGCAAACCATTCGCTGCTGGCTATCAGGAAGTCGGGATAGTCCAGTGACAAGTCACGTATCATACTTTTGAATGTATTGCCGCCATGTCCGTTGATAATGACCATTTTGCGGTATCCCTGGGCGTATAGAGAGGCAACTATGTCGCTTAAAATCGCTTTTTGCGTTTCATGGCGATAATGGATGCAGAAATCCAGCTCGCGTTGTCCCGGATTCTGTGAACCGGCAGTGACGTAAGGCATGACCATGCAACGAATACCGTAATGTGTTTTTGCCAGTTTTGCAGCATCTAGTGCGATGTCGTGGCTCAGAATGCAGTCTGTCAGATAAGGCAGGTGCAGATTATGCGGTTCGGTAGCTCCCCAAGGGAGGAGGACCAAATCATATTTCAATGGTTTTACCTTGCCGTAACAGGTTACGGCAAGGTCTAGTTCTTTATCCATTATTTATAAGAATTTTTAAAGATATGCAGGATTTCTTCGTCTGTAATCGGGCGTGGGTCGAGAGTGAACAGTCCTCCCATCGTATCTCTTGCATTTTGCAGGAATTTGGGGAAATCTTCGGATTGGATACCAAATTCGCTCAGTTTGATAGAATGTACTTTACATTCTTTTTGCAGTGTAATCAATGCATCAATGAAATCGGACGGACGGTTGCTCTTTTTCTGGGTCATCATTTCAGCCATTTTCATGTAACGTTTTGTACAGTCATGCCGGAAAGTTTCGAAGTATGCCTCAGACAAGGCAATGAGTCCTGCTCCATGAGGAAGTTGTGGATAATAAGCACTCATGGCATGTTCTAATGAATGTTCGGAAGTGCAGCTTGAAGTGGCTTCCACCATGCCTGCCAAGGTGCTGGCCCAAGCAATTTTGGCACGCGCTTTCAAATTCTTTCCGTCGGCTACGGCTACTGGCAGATATTTGTAGATCAGACGGATGGCTTCTAAGGCGTAAAGATCACTGATGGGTGTTGCACAATTGGCGATAAAACCCTCTGCGGCATGGAAGAATGCATCGAACCCTTGATAGGCGGTGAGGTGCGGAGGAATGGAAACCATCAGTTCCGGGTCTACAATAGATAAGGTAGGGAAGGTCAGCTGGCAACCGAAGCCTATCTTTTCTTGAGCCGTTTCGTGGGTAATCACTGTCCATGGATCCATTTCTGTTCCGGTTCCGGCGGTGGTAGGGATGGCGATAATGGGAAGTGCTTTGGTAACAGGGCGTCCTTTACCACTACCCCCTGATACATAATCCCAGTAGTCACCATCGTTGCAGGCCATAACAGCTATACTTTTGGCTGAGTCGATGGAACTTCCGCCTCCCAGTCCTACTACAAAGTCGCACTTTTCCTCCCGGCAGATGGCGGCTGCTTCCATGACGTGTTCTTTGATGGGGTTGGGAAGGATTTTATCGTAAACCAGTGTTTCTACATTATTCAGTCTTAATTGGGCAAGTACTCTCTCCAAATATCCATATTTCCGCATGGAAGTTCCGGATGAGATGACGACCAGTGCCTTTTTTCCCGGTAATTTTTCACTGGATAATTTCTTGATTTCTCCGCAGCCAAATACTAATTTGGTAGGGATGTATAAACTAAATACAGGATTTGCTTTCATGTTCTTTCGTATTTAAAGTTTCACTGGTAACAAATGTAGGAAAATAATAGTTTGCTTGTTTAAGTAATTTGTTAAATTTTACATACTGCCGGATTGTATTCGTTTTCTTTAATTCAGTTTGAGATAGATACGTTTTTTCGATTATACTCGAAAAAAACTATCTTTGTGGGAAAAGATTCGAGTATGGACGATAAATGGAAAGCTTTAGAAAAGTATAACCTTTGGGGTGGAAATACGTATCAATTGGGACTGGAACGGAAATCTTATACCGACAAGATTGGCAATTTTGTGGGGAATAACTTGGTGAAGGTACTTATAGGACAACATCGTTCGGGCAAAAGTTATATTCTCAGGCAAATTGCTTCAAGTCTTGTCTCGGAACGAGGAGTAAATCCGGCTAATATCCTATATATAAATAAGGAGTATCTGGAATTTGATTTTATTGATGATTATAAAGCATTGGAAAGTCTGTATCGTTTTTATCGGGAAAAGCTTAAACCGCAAGGAAAAGTATATTTGTTTTTCGATGAAATTCAAAATGGCTGGGAAAGGTTTGTAAACTCCCATTCGCAAGACTTTGTCGAAGAGAGTGAATTGTTTATCAGCGGTTCTAACTCTAAAATGCTTTCCAGTGAACTTGCCACTCTTTTGTCGGGACGTTATGTAGAATTTCATATATTCCCCTATAGTTATGCTGAATATTTACAGTTGATGCAGCAACCTGCCGGTCGGGCTTCTTATTTGGCCTATTTACAGAAAGGCGGTTTGCCCGAATTGTACAACCTGCCCACTGTCGAGTCAGAAAAACAGTATGTCGCTTCTGTGAAAGATACGATTTTGTTGCGTGATATAGTGAAGCGTAAACCCGTTCGTGATGTAAGGTTATTGGATGATATTTTTATTTATTTGGTGAATAATGCGTCCAATCTGTTTTCCGTTCAGCATATTGTTAATTTCTTTAAATCCAAGAACCGGAAGGTGAGTTATGATACCTTATCTAATTATCTAGGTTATATAGAAGAAGCTTTTCTTGCTTATAAAACAGAACGTTACAATATAAAAGGAAAGGATGTGGTGGCAGGTAATTGCAAGTATTATCTGAATGACTTGTCCTTTAAGAATTTTCTTTATCCGGGCTTTGCTTATGGAGTCGGGTATTTGTTGGAGAATGCAGTATATTTGGAACTTCGTCGTTTAGGCTATATTGTATATACAGGTTCTTTTCGGGATAAAGAAGTTGATTTTGTTGCTATGAAGGACGATAGAGTGATTTATCTTCAAGCAACTTACATGTTGGAAACGGCACAAACCATGGAACGGGAATATGCTCCTTTGCTGACGATAGGTGATAATTATGAAAAATATGTCGTTTCCATGGATGAGGTACAATTCCCTTCCAATGAAGGGGTCAGGCATATACAGGCTTGGAATTTAAAGGAAATATTGTAGGAAATCAGTTTCTCTTTTTAATATACAGTTTTTGGTAAGAGTTGTCAAAACTCTGATGATATTGTCTGTAGTCTATTATCCAATGTTGCTCACCGCTCCCCCGGATATGTAGAGCAGGAATAGCACCGAAGAGGAGAGTATAGTGGATATTATTTGCTTATGTGCAGTTGGCGCAAACATACGATTGGCATATCAGTCTGTATATCAGTATTCCGCTTATCTTTGCAGTCACTATCGGGCTGAGTCTGCTTTCTTATTATTATTTTGAGAAACCGGCCAACCGCTGGGTAAAACGAATTTTAAATAAACAATAATAACTAGTTCATGGAAAAACAATTATCAGAAAAACTGCCACGCGTTGAGGTGGTGGATGCTTTACGGGGATTTGCAGTCATGGCAATTCTTTTAGTGCATAGTTTGGAGCATTTCATCTTTCCGGTTTATCCGGTAGACCAGCCTGCATGGTTGAATATACTGAATGACGGGGTATTCAATGTTACATTTACTTTATTGGCTGGAAAATCGTATGCCATTTTTGCTTTGCTGTTTGGATTTACATTTTATATTCAGTCGGCTAACCAACAGCGTAAAGGAAAAGATTTTGGTTATCGTTTTCTGTGGCGTTTGCTGTTATTGGTAGCTTTTGCTACGCTGAATGCAGCTTTTTTTCCGGCAGGAGATGTGCTGTTGCTGTTCTCGGTAGTGGGAATCGTATTGTTTGTGGTGCGCAAGTGGAGTGACTGTGCCATACTTGTTACGGCTATTTTGTTTTTATTGCAGCCCGTTGAGTGGTATCATTATATAGTAGGTCTGTTTGATCCTTCTTATACTTTGCCCGATTGGGGAGTGGGCGCGATGTATAAAGAAGTGGCGGAATATACCAAAGAGGGGAGTTTGTGGGTAAGAATATGACCTTTGGTCAGAAAGCCAGTCTATATTGGGCTCTGGGAGCAGGGCGTTTCTGGCAGACTGCCGGCTTGTTTTTGATGGGATTATACATCGGACGCAAACAATTGTTTGTTACTTCCGAAAAACATACTCGTTTTTGGGTGAAGGCTCTTATCATTTCCGCTATCTCTTTTGCTCCGCTTTTCCAACTGAAAGAGTTGATTATGGCTAGTGACAGTGAACTCATTCGCCAGACTGCCGGAACTGCTTTTGATATGTGGCAAAAGTTCGCTTTTACATTTGTACTGGTTGCTTCTTTTGTATTGCTTTATCAACGGGATAGGTTCAGGAATTTTGTATCAAATCTTCGTTATTATGGTAGGATGAGTCTGACCAATTATATCACCCAATCTATTGCCGGAGCTATTATTTATTTCCCTTTCGGATTTTATCTGGCTCCGTACTGTGGATATACGTTGAGTTTGCTGGTTGGTTTTGTACTCTTTTTGTTGCAAGTACAGTTCTGCAAGTGGTGGTTGAAAGGACATAAGCAGGGACCGTTAGAGAGTCTTTGGCATAAATGGACCTGGATGTATTCCAAAAAATAAGGAACTCTGGGCAGGAGTTGCATATGCTATACGGAAGAGAGGAAAAGGCGAAAAGTAATTTGTCTTTTCCTCTCTTCCGTATAGGGACTGATTCTTGTTTCCCAAGTTTCCCGAATATCATAAAAAGGATATCAGTTCAGGATTATAATCAATTATTTTTGCCTTCTATCTGAATTTGAATTGCTTGTCCTGTACGTTGCAGACATTCTATAAAAATAGAAAGATGATTGGTCTTTTGCATCAACTCACATATAATTTCCTTTTCTTCTGTGCACCAAGGTTCATAAGCACGTGGGAAAGTTTCACGTTGTTTATGGATATAAGGTGGAAGGACTGTTTTCTGAATGCCTAACTCTTGGACTTTTTGTTTTATACGGCAAATATCTTCTTCTGTACAATCATTAAAAGATTCTTTTGTAAAGAACCCCGGATATTTTTGGTCAATGTCAAGATTGATTGTAGGCTTAGATAGGGATTGAAAGGTTTTTTCTCTGCTTTCTAGTTCCTTTATCAGATTGTTGATGTACTCATCGGCTTGAACAGATGATACAACTATGGAACATTCGTGGCGGGAGTATTCTTTATGGCGGTTGGCGGATAACCAGTTGAAAGAACCCTCTATAAGTGTATGGTTATCAATGGCCAATGATTTATTGTGGATACCTTTTACTTCAATGAGGGTTGCGGCATTTTCTATTAATATGTTCCGTCCCTCTTCGGCACGGCTGAGCAACTGATTGGTTTTCGTATCATAATCTAGAGACGAATCGGTGTAGACTGTGACATCCACTCCTCGGTGTACCGTGTGGCGTATCAGCGGAACCAACTGGTCGTTTTCTATGGCGTGGATAGATATGAATGGAGATACAATCAGCAGGCGGTGTCTTGCTTTTTCAAAAGCTTGGTGCAGAACCTGGATATGCTCTTCTGTGGTGGACAGACGAAGGGTGGGGTGGTAGGTGCACAGCGGAACTTCCTGTTGGTAAATAAAGTTGTTGGAAATCTCGTTGGATGGATCATCGAAAAGCCATTTAGCCATATTTCCTACCGGGGTGTTTTCTTCCGGATGGAAAATATTCATGTTGCCAAAAACAATGAAATGATGCTGAGCGCGCGATATCGCTACATTGAGCATATTGTATTTTCCATCACGCTCCATAAAAAGAGAATGGTCTTCGGGAGAGTTGACTGTTGAAAAAAGAACAATCGGACATTGGGCACCTTGCAGGGAATGTACTGTGCCGATGATCATATCTTTATATTTCTCATTTCCTGATATTTTTTGTATTTGATGCCGTATTTCGGCTTCTTGGGCTTTAAAAGGAGTTACTACGGCTACAATTTCATGAATAGGCTTTTTATAGGTCTTTTCCAGATTATCTTTTTCCAGTTCCAGCCAACAGACAATGGCTTCCGCTTCAGCCCGGTTGAGGCGACTTCCTGTTTTTCCAGGGCTGCTGTAACTGTTGATGTGTACATATCCTTTGGAAGGGAGGGACTTGTATTTTACTTCGTTACCTTTTTTAGGAAGTAACCTGCCGTGGTAAACATAATCATTGCAATAGGCAATAATGGAATCTACGCATCGTCTGTGTTCGGTCAGAAAAGCTCCTTTTTCACCTTTTACTGTAAAATTACAGCTTTTACGTGCCAGTTTCATTATACTTCCGGAAGAAGAAAGGAAACCATTGTTTTCTAAAAAACGGTATTTTTCCGAGGACTGGTTGGAAACAATGCCCAGATTCTTTAAATTAATGAATGAATATTCATCAGAAATGGACCATACAGGCTCTATTTGTTGAATATCACCTACTAAAATCGCTTGCTTGGCCAAACTGAAGGAGGGAACGGCAAGTTCGGGTGAAACTTGTCCGGATTCATCTACAATCAACAGATCTATTCCATTGTATAAAGGAATATCCCATTTTCCGTTCTCCGCATAGGTCATATACTTGGGTAGAGAATGGAAAGTAGAGATGAAAACAGGCATTACGCAAGCCAAACGTTTTAATCTTTGGGTATAGGCTTCTTGTGTGCGCTGCTTGCCTTCATCGCACTTGCTTAACCGGTGAATAAACTCGGCTTCCCGATAATGTATGGCATACCAGAACATTTGATACCGATAGCTGATATCCAGCCTTACTGCCATGTCTTCTGTATAAGGCAAGTTGCCATACTCAGGGTTGGAACTTATTTTTTCGTAACGTTCTTTGAATTCTTCTGTCAAAGTCCACTGTTCTATTACTTTGTCATAGGAGGGTAATGGCTCATGGAATTTGCGGATAAACTTCTGTAATATATTGTTTTCCTTCCGGTTTCCGTATTCTGTTGTTTCGGCAGCTTGGATACAGAGAATAATCTTTTTTTGGAGAGCTTGCATTTCTTTACGGAGAAATTGCCGGCATTTTGTTTCGTCTTGATAGTTTTTCTTGAAAAAGTTATTGAAGCATTGCAGATAGAATTGTTTGTACTCTTCTTGACGTTCAGGTGTATCGTATGCTGCCGGAAATCCATCCCCTTTGGGGTTGAACATCATTTTGTACTGTTGTTGCAGCTCTTTTTTCCCTGACAGATATAGGCCTAATGTATCCAGTTCGGGTAGCCAGCGGTTGGACAACCGGGGATGTGTTGTGTCATTGGTTGTTTCCGCTTTGAAATCCTTTAGGATATTGGTGATCGCCTGATTATTAGCTGAACTTGCAACTATAATTTCCGGCTCTTCCGGATTGTTTAGAATGTTATGAGCAAGTCTGTTTGCGATGACAGTTTGCAGAAAAGTGGTTTTTCCTGTTCCCGGAGGACCGTTGACGACAAAAATATCAGCACATTCCGGTGTTGTGTACATTGCTAGTGTTTCGCGTTGAGATATGGACAAAGGAAAGTCGCTGCTCATTTGTGCCCAGTGTTCTTGGTTGCAATATACTTTCCGGTTAGTTGGAATAGGAAGAGCGTTAGCAGATTTTGTTTGTATTAATAAATTCAACAGGGGATGTGGAGTGGTATTGTCATCTTTTAAGAGTTTGTCATATAGTGTGATTATGGGCTGTGCCATATTGCGCTCGGAGGCTTTTATGATAATGATTTCTGGATTATCATAGTAATTCATTGTGCTGAAAGTTTTGCCGGTTGCTTTCTTGAAAAGCTGCTCGCATGCTTGCCAATAGGCCTCCCATTTTGTTTCTTCAGTGTTAAAATTGGATAGTAGTTGATCTACTTTTGAAAGAGAAGCTATAGTGCGGTCATTGGCTGCATTAGGCTCCAAAAATTTACGAATAAATATTGGGATTCTGTCTGATTCGTTCTCGCATACGGTTAGTTTGCCGTCAGGCAACATGGTGGCAGTAATCAAGAAGGGATATTCCGGTCTTTCTGATTGGGAAGTCCAGCCGTTTTCAAATTCGGGCAAAAGAATACAAGGAGCAATCATTACTTTTTGTTTTTCATTGCTGTCTTCTGCTTTCCAATCAGGGAAAATAACAGGAATACTTTTGAGAGGAATGAATTTAAGTATCTTGTCACCAATGTTTAGGGTGATTCGTGGTCCTTTGAGAGCAATAGCTTTGCGCTCTGCATCTTGAAGACAAGTTTTCCAGTATTTTAGTAAGGTCTGGTCCATTTGTTTTTACGTTTGTGTGATGGAATAATTTACAAATATAAGAAAATAGGTGAAAAGAATACGGTAATTGGGGTAACAGTCCTGAATTTATGATTTTTTTACATTAAGAGGGATTGGAGATGTCGGGATAATCATAAGGATAAAAATTCATTTAAAAAAGAAATTGAGTATTAGTGTTTTTTATGGTATATTTGAAGAGCGAATTTTAAAATAGGGCTTCTTGCACTATAATTTTAATCGATGAATAATACCATGAAAGAAAGATTGCTCTTCTTGATATGTTTTTTATGCATATCATTTATGTTAAAGGCGGCGGATAAGCCAGTAATTAAAATTAGTACAGAAAATGTAGACCTTATTTACCGGGTTGGTGATAATGGACGTCTATATCAAAGTTATTTGGGAAAAAGGTTGAATCATGCTACAGATATTGCCCACTTGCCGCAGGGCAGCGAAGCATATCTTACTCATGGCATGGAAGATTATTTTGAACCGGCTATTCATATAGTGCATAACGACGGCAATCCTTCTACTTTGTTAAAATATGTATCTCATACTCGGAATCAAGTGTCGCCGGGGGTAGATGAAGTAGTGATTACTATGCAGGATGATAAATATCCTGTAACTGTAAAACTTCATTATGTGGCTTACCAGAAAGAAAATCTAATAAAGACTTTCACTGAAATCAGTCATCGGGAAAAGAAACCTGTGCAGCTTCATAAGTACGCGTCTTCCATGTTGCACTTGAATCGTGCCAACTATTTCCTGACTGAATTCTCGGGAGACTGGGCCAGTGAGGCGCATGTGAAGGAACAGCCTTTGGAATTTGGTAAAAAAACGATTGATACCAAGTTGGGAGCACGTGCCAATATGTTCTGCTCTCCTTTCTTCCAACTTGCATTGGACGGAAAGTCAGAAGAGAACCAAGGTGAAGTGTTGGTCGGAACATTAGGATGGACAGGTAATTTCAGTTTTGTATTCGAAGTAGATAATAAGAACGAACTGCGTGTTATTTCGGGTATTAATCCGTATGCTTCGGAATATAGTCTGAAACCGAATGAAATCTTCCGTACTCCCGATTTTTATTTTACTTACAGTTTTAAAGGTAAAGGACAGGCTAGCCGTAATTTCCATGATTGGGCCCGTAAATATCAGGTAAAGGATGGGAACCAGACTCGTATGACTTTGTTGAATAATTGGGAAGCCACCTATTTTGATTTTGATGAAGCGAAATTGGTGAAGTTGATGGATGATGCAGTAGAACTGGGTGTGGATATGTTTTTGTTGGATGATGGTTGGTTTGCCAACAAGTATCCGCGCAGTGGTGATCATCAAGGGTTAGGTGACTGGGATGAAACGGCTGACAAACTTCCTCATGGCATTGGTTATCTGACGGAAGCCGCCAAGAAAAAAGGTATAAAGTTCGGTATCTGGATTGAACCGGAAATGGTGAATCCTAAGAGTGAGTTGTATGAAAAGCATAAAGACTGGGTGATTCATCTTCCGAACCGTGACGAGTATTATTTCCGTAACCAGTTGGTTCTGGATTTGAGTAATCCGAAAGTACAGGATTATGTGTTCGGAGTTGTGGACAATTTGATGACAAAATATCCTGATATCGCTTTCTTCAAATGGGATTGCAATAGCCCTATTACAAATATTTACTCTGTTTATTTGAAAGACAAGCAGTCACATTTATATATTGATTATGTGCGTGGCTTGTATAATGTATTGGAACGTGTGAAAGCAAAATATCCTGATCTGCCGATGATGCTTTGTTCCGGTGGCGGTGGGCGTTCGGATTATGAGGCTTTGAGCTATTTTACAGAATTCTGGCCTAGTGATAATACCGATCCTATTGAACGTTTATTTATTCAGTGGGGATTTTCACAGGTGTTCCCAGCCAAGACAATGTGCGCTCATGTTACCACATGGAATAAGAATAGCAGTGTGAAATTCCGTACGGATGTGGCTATGATGTGCAAACTCGGTTTTGATATAAAATTAGCGGATATGAGTAAGGATGATGAAACTTATTGCCGTACTGCTGTACAGAATTATAACCGTTTGAAACCGGTCGTTCTGGAAGGCGATATGTACCGTTTGGTATCTCCTTATGGCAGTAATCATACCTCTACTATGTATGTGGGCAAAGATAAGGATAAAGCAGTTGTATTTGCTTTCGATATTCATCCCCGTTATGCGGAAAAAACATTGCCGGTGCGTTTGCAGGGGCTTGATGCAGACAAAATGTATCGTGTGAAAGAAATCAACTTGATGCCCGGAGCCAATTCTTCTTTATCAGGCAATGGTGAGGTTTTCTCTGGAGAATTCTTGATGAATGTAGGATTGAATCTATTTACTACACAGCAACTCAACAGTCGTGTAATTGAAGTAGTAGCTGAATGATTAGGGATTGATTGTATATAATTTAGTGTATTGCCTTCATTATTTGTTTTTATGAATGATGAAGGCAATTTTCTTTTCTATAGATGAATGATATTTGATCGGTTTGATTATGAATCATAGAAGATGCCGTGACACATGATAGATCTTCAGGTGTCATCGTTATATATGTTACACTTGTAAGATATATAATCTTTCGGGTTTAGGTTCTATATCAGAGCGGACTGTTACTTGTTAAGAAAAAACATTCATAGCCTCCGGAGGTTGGAACAGGGGACTAACAAGTTTGTTCAAGCAGGGCTGTTGCAGGGGGCGGGTTTTATATCTTGGGGGAGGTATATATTTAACGTGAGTTCGAAATAAAATCAAAAAATAGCAAGTTGTCCGTCATTGA
>ENA-OPTB01002322-OPTB01002322.1-human-gut-metagenome-genome-assembly--contig:-NODE-2322-length-12428-cov-5.463348_pt1 | contig 12428 bp, 7 predicted proteins | sample MGYA00241810_ERZ501911 | MGnify/ENA primary metagenome ERZ501911 (study PRJEB25962, sample SAMEA2042304) | human gut metagenome | biome: human gut; feature: human-associated habitat; material: faeces... | reverse complement strand
TTCGACGGCGGTGAAGCCGGTGCGTTCCGGCGCGGTGAGCGTCTGCGGCGCGATCTCTACCGCTTTCTCCAGCGGGCGGTAGGCCATGAACACGCGGATCAGCGTGTCGGGCTCCGGCGTGATGGTGAGCCGGGCGCTTTCGGTATAGGCCTCGTGCTGGAAGGCGATCAGGTTATAGGCATTCTCCTGCATCCGCGGCAGCCAGTAGATGATGAACTCGTTGGCCTCCGCGCGGCTGAGGCCGAGCTGTTCCAGCGCGTCCTCCAGAAACGCAGCCGTGTCGCTTCCCGCCACGCAGAAGCCGGACGAGAAGTCATAGACCTGGTCGGTCACGCCCTCCCAGTACAGATACCGGTAGGTCTGGCCGTCTTCGTCCGTCAGCGTGCCGTCCGGGCGGGCCGAGACGGTCCAGCCGTCCGCATAGGCCGGATCCGTACACGTCAGCTCCCCGTCATAGTCCAGCCGGACCGTTATCTCCGTTTCCGTCTGCGGGTACAGATACGCGACCGGCTTGGCGTCGCAGGTCTCGTCCTGCTTTTCTTCCGGGTAGAGATAGATGACGGGCTTTGCCGACGTCGATTCCCGCCAGAAGTCCGGCGTGCAGGCAGCGAGCGCCATCAGCAGCGCAAGGGACAGCAGCAATGCAAGCAGCTTTTTCATGGTTTTTCCTCCTGTTTCTCAACGATTCGCAGCCGGTGCAGGCACCGGCCGCAAAAACACGATTTGGAAATATTATACCTTATTTTCCCATTTAATTCAACAAAAATGGACAAATTTTCTTTTTTCCCGCAACATTCTTACCGGCGGCCGATGCGCGGGGTGGCATCCGTAAAGCCGGTTTCCAGCTTATCACCGATGGAAAGGCTCTGTGCCGTGCCCAGTGCAACGCAGTTTACAGGATCCGGCGAGACGGTGACCTCCACCTTCAGTTCCTGGCTCAGATATTCGGTCAGGCCGTGCAGCTGGGCACCGCCGCCGGTCAGCATGACGCCGTTGCGGTAGATATCGCCTGCCAGCTCCGGCGGGGTCTTTTCCAGCACCTGATGGGCTGCAGTGCCGATCTGCTCGCTGAGCATCATCACCGGCTCGTACAGATCATCGGTGGAAACGGTCACGCGCACCGGCAGACCGGTGAGCAGGCTGCGGCCCTTGATCTCCATGCTCTCGTGGAAATCGGTCTTTTGGGGGCAGCAGGCAACGTGCTTTTTCAATTCTTCAGCGGTGCGCTGGCCGATGGCGATGCTGTATTTGTTGCGGACGTGCTTGAGGATCTCTTCATCGTAGTGGTTACCGGCCACGCGCACACTGGTGGCCTTGACCTTGCCGCCAAGGCTCAGCACCGCGATATCCGTGGTGCCGCCGCCGATATCAATGATCATGCGGCCGTCCGGCAGGGTGATGTCGATGCCGGAGCCGAGGGCTGCGGCGATGGGCTCGTCGATCAGGTACACCTGACGGGCACCGGCTGCCACCACAGCCTCTACCACGGCATCGCTCTCAATGCCGGTAATGGCGGCGGGCACGCACACTGCCACCCGGGGCTTGACCATGTGGGAGCTGTACACCTGCTTGACAAAGCGGCAGATCAGCTCCCGGGTCATGGTGTGGTCGCTGATGACGCCATCCTTCAGTGGGAAGATGGCGGAGATATAGTTGGGCGTGCGTCCCACCATGGCCAGTGCCTTGTCGCCGGCCTCCAACACGGTGTTCTTGCGGGTATCCATCGCCACAACGCTGGGCTGGTTGAGCACCACGCCCTTGCCCTCCTGCGCGATGATGATGGTAGTAGTACCAAGGTCGATGCCGATATCATTCTGTGCCATAATTGCCTGAATCCTTTCTCTGCGTTCCTCTATCATGTATGTAACGCCCGCAGCGGCGGGCAAAAAACAAAGACTGCTTTAGTATAACATAGTTGCGGCAAAAAGTATACAAGCTTTGCCGCTGTTCTGCGCGGTTTTATCAGGGGCTCTCCCCTTCTGTACTGAGCTGCTGTGGCGGCTGTCCGGCCTGCAACAGAGCGCACAGGCCGCTGTAACGCAGATTCTGCCGGATGTTGCTCATCATGCTGTTCACCACATCCCTGCGGCCCGCCACAACGCACAGCCTGCGCGCGCGGGTGACACCGGTGTAGAACAGGTTGCGGTAGCACAGCCTTGGCGGCACCTGTGCCACCGGCAGGATCACCGCCGGGAACTCGCTGCCCTGACTTTTGTGCACCGTGATGGCATAGGCGATCTCCAGCTCGTTCAGGTTTTCCGCCGGGTAGAGCAGCCGCCGGTCGTCCATACGCACCACCATGGAGCGCTCTCGCAGGTTGATGCTTTCCACGATGCCGATATCGCCGTTGTAGGCGCCTACGCCCTGCTCGCCGCCGATGCGGTTCCAGACGATCTCGTAGTTGTTGCGCACCTGCATCACCTTGTCCCCCACTCGGAACACTCGGGCGGCGCTTTGCAGCTGGGGCTTGCCTTTCTGGGGCGGGTTGAGCAGGTTTTGCAGCTCCACGTTCAGCGCCTGCGTGCCGGTGGGGCCAAGCTTTGTGGGACACAGCACCTGAATATCCCGGATGGGATCAAAGCCGTAGCTCCGGGGCAGCCGGGTGGTGACAAGGTCACACACCAGACGCTGCGCAGCCTCGCCGTCCGCTTCCAGAAAGAAGAAGTCGTCGGTTTTGCTGCCCTTTTGCAATGGCTCGCCGGAGATGATATGGTGCGCGTTTTCCACGATGAGACTGCGTTTTGCCTGCCGGAAGATCTCGTTCAGGCAGACAGTTGGCACGCAGCCGGAGCGGATGACCTCGCTGAGGATGTTGCCCGCGCCTACGCTGGGCAGCTGGTCGGCATCGCCTACCATAATAATACGGCAGGTGTAGCGCAGTGCCGCAATGAGTGCCTGAAACAGCTTGACGTCCACCATGCTCATCTCATCCAGAATGACCACGTCACACTTGAGCAGGTTTTTGTCGTTGTGGATAAAGCTGACCACGCCGCCGGTGTAGTCCACCTCCAACAGACGGTGGATGGTGCTGGCCTTGCGACCGGTCAGCTCGCTGAGCCGTTTGGCGGCGCGGCCGGTGGGGGCGCACAGGGCTACCCGCTCGGCCTGATTTTCCAGCAGCTGCAAGATGGCGTTGACGGTGGTGGTCTTGCCGGTGCCGGGGCCGCCGGTAAGCACAAGGCAGTTCTCGGTCATGGCCTTGCGGATGGCTTCCCTTTGCAGGGGGGCGTAGGCAAAGCCCTGCGTCAACTCTAAGATCTGGATGTTTTTATCCAGCTCCCGCACGGTATTCTTGCCGCGCTTTGCCAGCAGATTCAGCCGGTCGGCAATGTCCTGCTCTGCAGCCAACAGATCCGGCAAGTAGATATAGGGCACGGCATCGAACATTTTCACGGCCAGTTCTTCCGTTTCGATGCAATGATCCAGTGCACGGGCCAGTTTTTCCGGCGGCTGATGGATGAAGTTGGAGGCAGTGGCCAGCAGCTGTGCCCGTGGCAGACAGGTGTGGCCGTTGCCCGCGTTGTGGCGTAAGGTGCGCAGCAGGGCCGCTTCCAGCCGCTGGGCACAGTCCCCTTCCATGTGGTAATACTGGGCGATGCTGTCCGCGTGACGGAAGTCCAGCTGTAACGGCTCGCCGCACAGCAGATAGGGGTTGGACGCAATAGCCTGCATTGCCCCCACGCCAAAGGCCTTGAACACCTCCATGGCCTTGCGGGGACTGATCTCGAACTGCGCCAGATAGGCGATGAGCTCCCGCATGCCGAACATCCGCTTGAACTCCTGCTGGATGCGATCGGCTTTATCCGGCGAGATACCCGGGATCTTGGTCAGCCGGGCGGGGTCGTTGGCGATGACCTCCAGCGCTTCAGCCCCGAACATATCAATGATCTTATCCGCAGTTTTTGCCCCGATATATGGCAGGGAGCGGCTGGCCAGAAAGGCATATACCGCTTCCAAATCCTTGGGCATATCGGTTTCGCATTCCTGCGCGTGGAACTGGCGGCCATAGGTGGCGTGGTTTTCGTACCGGCCGCGGCAGATGACGCTTTCCCCTGCGTGTAGCTCGCCTACGATGCCGCAGACCACCGTGAGTACCCCGCCGCCGGAGATTTCGAACACCACATAGCCGTTATCCTCGTTCTCGTAGATGATATCCTCCACGACGCCTTCAATCTGTTCCAACTGCTCGTCCACCAGCTCCACCTCCTTTTGCACAGATATTATAAGTATAGCCCTTTTGGCGGGATTTGTAAATTGTAGAATCCGTAAAATACCCCGGCGGCTCTCGCCTTTTTCCGGCGGTTGTGCTATACTGGGCGCAAACACTACGTCACGAAATGAGGAGCAACAATGGAGATCATCATTCATCAGGCCATTCTGCACGTTCTGGATACCACCATGGATGCGCCGGTGCTCAGCGGCGGGCCCATGGAGCTGACTGCCGAAAAGAACGCCTACCTGCAAAATCATATTGAGAAGCTGCTGGCCAGCGACGATATCCGCCAGTGTCGCCCGCTGCCGGACTCGGCCTTTAAAAATGAGCTGGAGCACAATCAGGACTTCGTGGATCTTTCCTGCCGCATTGCCGGGGTGCTGTTCGACTATATGCACGCCCACACCACCATCCCCGGAGCAGACCTTGCCGTGGTGGATTTTACCCGGGACGGCGCGCCTTGGCTGGGCATCCTGAAGCTGAACTACAAAAACGGCTACACCCACTATACGGAAACCGTAGAGGGTGCCCCGGTGAACTCCATCATCCAACAGCGCGCCTGCCTGCCTACCCAGAGCGGCAAGGTGGAGGAGGGCGCACTGGTAGACCTGACCGATTACTCCATGCGTCTGCTGGAAAAGAAGTACGATATTGACGGCCACAAGGAGTTTTATCTCTCCACCGTGGTGTTCCAGTACACCACCGCTCAGCCGGAAAAGAAAAAACTGCAGGCCATTCAGGAAGCCGCCGTGCAGGCTGTGCAGGAAAACTACGCCGAAACGCCCCATGTGGAGGCACAGGTGGCCATGATGATCGCCAATCAGGCCGCCGACAACGACAATCAGGTCTCCATCCAGCAGGTGCGCCAGCAGCTGGAGGAGGAATACCCCCTCGCCGCCGTGCCCTTTGACGACTATGTGGAAAAGAGCGATATCATTGACAGCGCCGCCCAGCCTGTGACCGTGACCCCCGCCCGCATCCGCCGCATGGAGAGCCGCAGCCTGCGTACCGCCAACGGCATTGAGGTAAAGATTCCCACCGAGCTGTTGAACGCCGAATCCGAGGTAGAATTCCTGCACGCTGATGACGGCAGTATTTCCCTGCTGATCAAAAATGTCATTTTGTAAGCTTTAACTGCAAAATCTTGCAAAACCCTGCGTTCAGCCTTGCTATCCGCGGGGTTTTGTGCTATGTCTGCGTTGTATCTTTCGTGGTATACGCGTTATGGCCTAGAGGAGGAGAATTTTATGGAACTAGCTCTCATCACCGCGCAGCAGGTCGTGGTCTTGTTCCTGCTGATCGGCACAGGCATGGTGGCGGTCAAAAGCGGCGTGCTCAAGCTGGAAAACAAGCAGGCGCTTTCCAATCTGCTGGTGTACATCATCGTGCCGGCCATGGTGGTAAACTCTTACCGCATGGAGTTCAGCGCCCAGATCCTGCGCAATCTGCTGGCAGCTTTCGGCATGAGCGTCCTGTCCGTACTGCTGGGCACCGTGATCACCCTGCTGCTCACAGCACGCAAGACCGGCAGCCGGATGCCTATTTTCCGGTTTGCCTGTATTTTTTCCAACGCAGCATACATGGGCTTCCCGCTTATTTCGGCGCTATTCGGCTCTGAGGGTCTTTTGTATGCCAGCGCCTATGTTACCGTATTTAACATTCTGCTGTGGACGCTGGGCTACGGCCTTGTCAGCGGCGGCTCCAGCGTAAAGGAGGTCGCCCGCAGTCTGGTGCGCACCCCGGTGCTGTACGCCATTGTGGTGGGGCTGGGCATCTATCTGCTACAGATCCCACTGCCTGCCCTGATCACCCAGCCGCTGGAACTGCTGGCCGGGGTGAACACCCCGCTGTCCATGCTCATCACCGGTATGCTGGTCGCTGCCGGTGACGTGCGCAGCATCGTGACCGACAAACACATCTGGAAGCTTGCCTCCGTGCGTATGCTGCTGATCCCGGCGGCTACACTGGCGCTATTCGGGGCGCTGGGCTTCCACGGCACTGCTGCACAGGTGGTAACGCTGCTGGAATGCTGCCCGGCGGCCGCCATCACCTCGGTATTTGCGGTACAGTTCGGCCACGATGAGCATTTTGCCGCCGGGAGCGTAGTGCTGACCACCCTGCTCAGCATCGTCACCCTGCCGCTGTGTGCACTGATCATCACGATGGTGATGTAAGCAGAGCCGCCGCACAGTAGCGATATATTTATATTGTAGGAGGGACGATTTAAAATGCCCTCCGCTTACGCTCTGGGCATAGTCAGCGGAAATAGTGTTTTAAATTTCGGAGTAGCGGAACGCCTGCGGGCGCTCCGCTACTCCTTTTTTCACAGGTGGGGTCGAGATGGGAAACGGCAGTTGCAGCGCCGCTTCCTACGGAAGCGCGGCGCTGCAGACATTCCAGACCATTGCACACAAAACAAAAAGCCATCGCTTTTGCATTTCTGCATCAACGATGGCTTCGTATTGGAGCGGCCGACGAGGCTCGAACTCGCTACCTCCACCTTGGCAAGGTGGCGCTCTACCAGATGAGCTACGGCCGCATATTGGGAAACCCTATTGGGTTTCCTTGACGTGGTGCCTCCGATCGGAATCGAACCAATGACACGGGGATTTTCAGTCCCCTGCTCTACCGACTGAGCTACAGAGGCGCACCGGACGATGATTATTATACCTGAAATTTCGATTTTGTAAAGGGGTAAATGCAAATTTTTTTGAAAAAATTGAAAAGTTTTTGCTTTTCGGCGTCTCTGCGTGCAAAATAAGAACGACTTTTTTTCGCGGTTTTCGTGCCGGAGGCAGTACGGGAAAAGAGAGAAAGAATATTTGACAAGTTTTACAACCTATGGTTTAATAAAAGAAAAGAACACAGGCGCTTATGCCCGCAGAGATGCTGTTATATTTCTTATATAATAGAAAGGGCGGGCGTCTGCTTTGATTACAGGACGGCCTGCGCGGCACAGCTGCGATGGGCCGGGAGGAGCAGCATGGCAAAAAAACAGGAATATGGCAACGAGAGCATTACCTCGTTAAAGGGTGCCGACCGTGTGCGCAAGCGCCCGGCAGTCATCTTTGGCTCAGACGGTGTGGAGGGCTGTGCCCACTCGATCTTTGAGATCGTGTCCAACTCTATCGATGAAGCCCGCGACGGCCACGGCGATACTATTAACGTGACCCGCTGCAAGGACGGCAGCGTCATTGTGGAGGACTTTGGCCGCGGTATGCCCGTGGACTGGAACAACGGCGAGGGACGCTTCAACTGGGAGCTGCTGTTCTGCGAGATGTACGCGGGCGGCAAGTACGGCGAAGGCGAGGATAACTACGAGTTCAGCCTTGGCCTGAACGGTCTGGGTCTGTGCGCCACCCAGTACGCCTCGGCATGGATGACCGCTGATATCTACCGTGACGGCTATCACTACCATCTGGACTTTAAAAAGGGCGAGAACGTGGGCGGCCTGCAAAAGGAGCCCTACAAGGGCCGCCGCACCGGCAGTATTATCCACTGGAAGCCGGACGATGAGGTGTTTACCGATATCGATGTGCCCGGCAGCTACTATAAGGATGTGCTGCGCCGTCAGGCCGTGGTCAACGCGGGGCTTACCCTCAACTTTACCGATGAAAAGGAAAAAGACCCCGCCACCGGCAAGCCGTGGCACGAAAGCTGGTGCTACCAGAACGGCATCGCGGATTATGTGGCAGAGGTGGCTGGGGAGGACACCCTGACCCCGGTGTTCAGCTGCGAGAGCGAGGCCGTGGGCCGGGACCGCGAGGACCAGCCGGACTACAAGGTGCGCATGAGTGCGGCTTTTTGTTTCTCTAATAAGGTACAGCTGCTGGAATACTACCACAACTCTTCGTGGCTGGAGCACGGCGGCAGCCCGGAGCACGCAGTGCGCACCGCCTTTGTCTACCAGATCAACAAGTACCTGAAGGAAAAGAACCTGTACAAAAAGGGCGAGAGCACCATCAGCTTTCAGGACGTGCAGGACTGTCTGGTGTATGTGTCCTCCAGCTTTTCCACCCGTACCAGCTACGAAAACCAGACCAAAAAGGCCATCACCAATAAATTTGTCTCGCAGGCTATGACCGACTTCCTCAAGCATTATCTGGAAGTGTATTTTCTGGAAAAGCCGGAGGAGGCCCAGAAGATCTGCCAGCAGGTGCTGGTGAACAAGCAGAGCCGCGAGCACGCGGAAAAAACGCGCCAGAGCATCAAAAAGACGCTCTCTACGCAAATCGACTTAGCCAACCGCGTGCAGAAGTTTGTGGACTGCCGCACCCGGGATTCCGCCCGCCGCGAGCTGTATATCGTGGAGGGCGACTCGGCTATGGGCGCGGTCAAGTCCAGCCGGGACAGTGAATATCAGGCCATCATGCCCATCCGCGGCAAGATCCTGAACTGTCTGAAGGCAGACTATGCCCGCATCTTCAAGTCGGACGTCATTGTGGACCTGATAAAGGTGATGGGCTGCGGTGTGGAGCTGGGCGGAAAGCATAATAAGGAATTGGCTACCTTTAACCTCGACAATCTGCGGTTCAATAAGATCGTCATCTGTACCGATGCCGACGTGGACGGCTACCAGATCCGCACCCTTGTGCTGACCATGCTTTACCGCCTTACCCCCACCCTGATCAACAAGGGCTATGTGTATATCGCAGAGTCGCCTTTGTACGAGATCACCACGAAAGACCGCACTTATTTTGCTTATACCGAGTCGGAAAAGGCCGCTTTTCTGCAAAAGATCGGGGACAAAAAATATACCATCCAGCGCTCCAAAGGCTTGGGCGAGAACGACCCCGAGATGATGTGGCTGACCACCATGAACCCGGAAAGCCGCCGCCTGATCAAGGTAATGCCCACCGATGTGGTGCAGACCGCGCAGGTGTTCGATATCCTGCTGGGCGACAATCTGGCAGGCCGCAAGGAGCATATTGCTCAGCACGGCGCAGAGTATCTGGATGATCTGGACGTGTCCTGATAAACAGAACGATACCGTGCCAAAGCCTTCCCCCGGCCGGGGGAAGGTGGCGAGTTTACGAGCCGGATGAGGGCGCGGGCGGCAGCAATGCACCCCAAAAGCCCGAAACACGGCCTCTGGACAGTATGAGGAAACACAATGGCAAAAAAATCGACCAAGAAAACCTTAAAGCCGGTGCGCCCGCAGCTGGGTGACGGCGTTGAAATTTTAAACGCAGGCAGCGTGCTGGAGGATCCCATTACCCGTACGCTGGAAACCAACTATATGCCCTACGCCATGAGCGTCATCGTCAGCCGCGCGCTGCCGGAGATCGACGGCTTCAAGCCGGCGCACCGCAAGCTGCTGTACACCATGTACGAGATGGGTCTGCTCAAGGGCGCACGCACCAAATCTGCCAACATCGTGGGCAGCACCATGCACCTGAATCCCCACGGCGACGCCGCCATCTACGACACCATGGTGCGCATGGGCCGCGGCAACGAAAGCCTGCTGGTGCCCTTTGTGGACAGCAAGGGCAACTTTGGCAAGGCGTACAGCCGCGATATGTCCTGCGCCGCTGCCCGTTACACCGAGGCAAAGCTGGAAAGCGTGTGCGAGGAGCTGTTCCGGGATATCGACAAGGAGACTGTGGACTTTGTGCCCAACTACGACAGCACCACCACCGAGCCCACCCTGTTGCCGGTCACCTTCCCCACCATTCTGGCCAACAACACGCTGGGCATTGCGGTGGGCATGGCCTGCAACATCTGCTCCTTCAATCTGGCGGAGCTGTGTGCCACCACCGTGGCGCTGATGAAGGACGAGCACCACGATATCGGCACCACCATGCCCGCCCCGGACTTTGTGGGCGGCGGCCAGATCGTGTATGATGAAGCGCAGATGCGTGAAATTTACGAGAACGGCCGCGGCAGCGTAAAGGTGCGCGCCCGCTACAATGCAGTGCCCGGCGAAAATATGATCGAGGTCACCCAGATCCCGCCCACCACCACGGTGGAGGCCATCATGGACAAGATCGCCGAGCTGGTCAAGACCGGCAAGGTCAAGGAGATCAGCGATATGCGCGACGAGACCGACCTGAACGGCCTGAAGCTGACGCTGGACCTCAAGCGCGGCGTGGATGCCGACAAGCTGATGGCAAAACTGTTCAAGGCCACCCCGCTGGAGGACAGCTTCAGCTGCAACTTCAACATTCTGGTGTCCGGTCAGCCCCGGGTCATGGGTGTGCGGGAGATTTTAAAGGAGTGGACGGCATTCCGCATTGAGTGTGTGCGCCGCCGCACCTACTACGACCTGCACGGCAAGGAAAAGCGGCTGCACCTGTTGCAGGGTCTTGCCGCCATCCTGCTGGATATCGACAAGGCGATCCGTATCATCCGCACTACTGAGGAGGAGACCGAGGTGGTGCCCAACCTGATGATCGGCTTTGGCATTGACGAGGTGCAGGCCGACTATGTGGCAGAGATCAAGCTGCGACACCTGAACCGGGAATACATCCTCAAGCGCACCGGCGAGATCGAGCAGCTGGAAAAGGACATTGCCGACCTGAACGATGTGCTGGCAAAGCCCGCCCGCATCCGCCGCATCATCATCAACGAACTGAACGATGTAGCGAAAAAATACGGCAAGCCCCGCTGCAGCGAGATCCTGTACGATCTGCCCGAGGAGGACGCCGCCGCCGAGGAAGAAGCTGTGCCGGACTACCCGGTGACCGTGTTCTTTACCCGGGAGGGCTACTTTAAAAAGATCCCGCCCCAGAGCCTGCGCACCGCCGGTGCGCACAAGCTGAAGGAGGGGGACGAGATCATCCAGCAGCTGGAGACCCGCAACAACGTGGAGGCGCTGTTCTTTACCGACAAGCAGCAGGTGTACAAGGTGCGTCTGGCAGAGCTGGAGGACGGCAAGGTGGCCCAGATGGGCATCTTCATCCCGGGACGGCTGGGCATGGACGAGGGCGAAAACGTGTTGAGCATGGTCATTACCGGCGATTACAGCGGCTTTATGCTGTTCTTCTTTGCCAGCGGCAAGTGCGCAAAGATCCCCCTCAGCTCCTACGCCACCAAGCAGAACCGTCGCAAACTGCTGAAGGCGTACAGCGATAAGGAACCGCTTGCCATGATGCTTTACCAGCCGGAGGAGACCGAGCTTGCCATCCGCACCAGTGCCAGCCGGATGCTGCTGGTGGGTACGGCGCAGATCGCCGCCAAGACCACCCGCGACAGTCAGGGTGTGGCGGTGGTCACCCTGAAAAAGAACCAGACCATCGCCTCGGTGGTACCGGCCGACACTTTAGAGCTGGCCAACCCACACCGCTATCGCGTGCGCAGCCTGCCCGCCACCGGTGCGCTGATCCGCGCCGAGGACGAGGGCGAGCAGATGAGCCTGCTGTGATGGCAGGCGGCGGAGAGCTTTCCTTCGCAAATGAGTCCGGAACCCCCTGTTCCGCCCCAGTGCTGCGCACCGGGGCCCCACTTCGCCGGAATTTGCTCAGGAAACTCCCCGCCGCCTTTCCGAAAAGTCCCCTCCCGTGAAAAAGTAACTCCGAAACGACCGCAGTCGTTTCGGAGTTACAAATTATAAAAAATTTTCCGCTGTTATTGTCAGAGCGAAGCGGAGACAATTTTAAATCGTTTATCCTGAAAAGAGGAAGCAGTCATGCAAAACATCGACCTGATCTGTGTGGGCAAGCTGAACGCAAAATATTTCGCCGAGGGCGTGGCCGAGTACCAGAAGCGCCTTGCCGCCTTCGCGTCCTTCCGCATCATTGAACTGCCGGAAGAGAAGATCGAAGAAGAGACAAAAGACTCAGAGACGGATTTTGAATTGAAAGATGACAAAAAAGATGAAGAAGAGATATCAGATAGTGATATAGAGGAAAAAGAAGGAGAAGAAGTTAAAAAAGATGAAACGGTGGTTCCAGACGAGAACGTTTTGGATGAAATATTAGAATTTTCTGAAAAAACGTGTGCTGTTCAGGCGGGAAAGTCATTGGATGTGAGCGAGTTCCTGGATGTGCCAGAAAACTATACACTGTCAGATATAAGCTGGAGCAGCACAAATGAGAAGATCGCCAAAGTAGATAGAAATGGTGTGATTACAGCGATTGCAGCGGGAAGTTGTAAGATTAAAGCGGAGATTAAACGGGGAAATTTGCTTGCGGTGATGACGTTGACAGTAAAGAAAGAAGATTCGCGGATTCAGGAATTAATTAAACGAATTGAGGCATTGCCGGAAGCTGGAGAA
>ENA-OPTB01002320-OPTB01002320.1-human-gut-metagenome-genome-assembly--contig:-NODE-2320-length-12431-cov-4.636231_pt1 | contig 12431 bp, 10 predicted proteins | sample MGYA00241810_ERZ501911 | MGnify/ENA primary metagenome ERZ501911 (study PRJEB25962, sample SAMEA2042304) | human gut metagenome | biome: human gut; feature: human-associated habitat; material: faeces... | reverse complement strand
ACCAGCCATGTCTTTTTTAAGTTTTAATTATAAATTTATTAGTATGTGTTTTGAGCTGTGTCGTTAAACATCAGCAAAAAATCGGGGCAAAGTTATAACATTTAATTCATAACAGAGAAGGAAATACAAAAAATCCTCTCAATCACTCGTCAGGGATAGCTGACGGGCGGTCGGGAAGATGGATGAAGACGTTAAACGCGGAACGGTGTCAGCGGTTCAGCGTCAACAGTTTATCGTAGGTCATTCCGGTAAAGTCGTCCATGATGTAATGGGCTTTTCCGGTGATGGCTTTGCGGGAGTTGGTGGTGGCGAGTCCGATAACGGTTGCGCCTGAAGTCATTCCGGCTTGCAGGCCGTGGAAGGAGTCTTCAAAGACGTATGTGTTGTCGGGGGTGGATTCGAATATTTCCATTCCTAACAGGAAACAGTCGGGAGCGGGTTTGGAACGGGCAAACATCTCACCGGTGAGGATGCGGTCTACCATTCCTTTAAATTCGGGATGGGCATTGTAGACGTTCTGCATCTTTTCCTCGTTGGAGCTGGTGACTACGGCTATCTTTACGTCATGACGGTGCAGGTCGGCGATAAAGGCTTCTACACCGGGGATGTATTCGTAGGACATCTGTTTCTCGAAGACGTTAAGTTTCGCTGTGATTTCCTGCTGTGCTTCGGGGAGAGTCGAGAAGTATTTCTCGTAGATTTGCGCCAAGGTTTGTCCTTTGATCCGGCGTCCGAAATCTTCTTCGTTCAGATATTTCAGTCCTTGTTCGTTCCAGAAAACGGTGTACTGTGTCTCTGTATCCATAATGACACCGTCGAAGTCGAACAGTGCCGCAATTGTCTTTGTTGTATTCATATCAAACTTTCTTTTTACCTAAAACGTTAAACCTTGTGTATCAACGGGCGCAAAGTTCCGAATAATCATCGAATCAGGCAAATTATTCGTACCTTTGCAAAGCTAAAAAAAACGTAACATACGTTTTTATCCAACAATTCTACTGGTTTATCCAACAAATCGACTGACGCATGAGCAAGAACGACCCACATATCTTAGGAAAAGAGAGTATCGGCAAACTGCTGTTACAATATTCCATTCCCGCTATTATAGGAATGACGATTACTTCCATCTATAATATTATTGATAGTATTTTTATCGGGCATGGGGTCGGCCCGATGGCTATTGCGGGACTGGCTATCAGTTTCCCGCTGATGAATCTAGTAGTGGCTTTCTGTACGTTGGTGTCGGCAGGCGGTTCTACGCTTGCTTCTATCCGTCTGGGGCAAAAGGATATGAAGGGGGCTACGGAGATTCTGTCACATACGCTGATGCTCTGCATCACAAATTCTTTCTTCTTCGGGATATTGTCTTTCATCTTTTTGGATGATATATTGACTTTCTTCGGGGCGAGTCCTGATACGTTGCCTTATGCACGTAGTTTTATGCAGGTTATTTTATTGGGAACTCCCATTACTTATACGATGATAGGATTGAACAACGTGATGCGTGCTACCGGCTATCCGAAGAAGGCGATGCTTACTTCTATGGTGACGGTGGTGGCTAATATCATCCTCGCCCCTATCTTTATCTTCCACTTCGGATGGGGAATGCGCGGAGCTGCTACGGCAACGGTCATTTCGCAGTTGATCGGCATGGTGTGGGTGGTGAGCCATTTTATGAAGAAAGACAGCACGGTGCATTTTGAAGGAAAGGTATGGAAGATGAAGCGGAGAATCGTGGAGAGTATTTTCGCTATCGGCATGTCGCCGTTTCTGATGAATGTTTGCGCGTGTGCCATTGTCATTATTATCAATAACAGTTTGCAGGAATATGGGGGTGATATGGCTATCGGCGCGTATGGTATCATCAACCGGTTGCTGACGCTTTATGTTATGATCGTATTGGGATTGACGATGGGCATGCAGCCGATTGTCGGTTATAACTTCGGGGCGCAGAAGATAGATCGGGTGAAGCAGACATTGAAACTGGGGATTATCTCGGGGGTGGTTATCACTAGCAGCGGTTTCCTGATTTGTGAGTTTTTCCCGCATGCGGTGTCCGCGCTCTTTACGGATAATGATGAACTGATCGGGCTTGCCGTAGAAGGGCTGCGCTTAACGGTGTTGATGTTCCCGTTCGTAGGGGCACAGATTGTTATTGGCAACTTCTTCCAAAGTATCGGCAAGGCGAAAATCAGCATTTTCCTTTCGCTGACAAGGCAGTTGCTTTATTTGTTGCCTTGCTTGTTGCTTTTCCCTAATTGGTGGGGATTAGGATTGAAAGGGATTTGGATTAGCATGCCGGTATCGGATGCATTGGCGTTTATTACGGCAGTTGTCAGTCTGATGATTTATATTAAGAAGGTGTCGAAACAACAGAGTGTGATAGCAGAATAAGGCTGTTCCTGCCCTATTCTGTTTTTGTCCTGTAACTTCTATTCCGCTTTGATGCTATTTACCGGATTCTCATTGGCGATATGCCATGCTTTCAGAACAACACAAATTACAATCAGTAATTGAACAAAAAGGGCTGTGCCTACAAAAAGCAACGTATTCAAATCAATCTGTTCGGCAAACTGGTCAAGCCATGCCTGTTCCGCAAAATAAGAGACAACCGTTCCGCATCCGGATAGCATTGTTCAAAATTTAGCTCAAAAGCAATTTGAGAGAAAAGCAGAATACCAATAGTCAGTCCCAATGAAAGAGAGATGATTCTTATGATATTCGAGCTGCACTCACGTAGTAATGTGCGTATACTATAGTAGATTTGTCTCATACTGTTTCGTATTTTTTTATGCTATGACACTCGCTACAATACTACCATCGAACAAATGTATAGTGCGATGGGCAAAACTCGCATCGTGCTGTGAGTGTGTCACCATAATAATGGTAGTTCCTTCCTTATTCAGTTCCGTCAGTAGATTCATCACTTCCGCGCCATTCTTTGAATCAAGATTACCTGTCGGCTCATCGGCAAGAATCAGCTTCGGGTTAGTCACTACGGCGCGGGCAATGGCGACACGCTGTTGCTGGCCGCCGGAAAGCTGTTGCGGAAAGTGCTTGGCACGGTGGCTGATATTCATTCTTTTCAGGATGTCTTCCACCATGCGGCGGCGTTCGGAAGATTTAATGCCCAGGTAGGTCAAAGGGAGTTCCACGTTTTCGTAAACGTTCAGTTCGTCTATCAGGTTGAAACTTTGGAATACGAAGCCTAACTTGCCTTTGCGGACATGAGTGCGCTCCTTTTCTTTCAGTCCGGCCACTTCTTCGCCTACCAATCGGTAAGAACCTTCGGTGGGATTATCCAACAGTCCGAGGATATTCAGCAAGGTGGATTTACCACAGCCGGAAGGCCCCATAATGGCTACAAACTCTCCTTCTTTTACGTCAAGGCTTACATGATTCAAAGCTACTGTTTCCACTTCGGAAGTACGGAATACTTTACTGATGTTGTTTATTGCAATCATAATCTTTTTATTTTATGTTTTTAATTATTCGCTTTTAATACTGTTTACCGGGTTTTCATTCGCTATGTGCCAGGATTTCCAAACGACGCAGGCAACGATGACAAGCAGGTTGACTATCGCTATCAGGACATAGGCCGCCCAACTGACGGGCACGTGTTCGGCAAACATATCCATCCACATATCATTGACATACCAGGAAGCTATCACGCCGATAACAACTGCAATAACGGCTATATAGAGCAGGTCTTTCACCAGCATTTCCAGAATACCGGATGCTTCGGCACCGTTGACCTTACGGATGGCAATCTCTTTGGAACGGCGGCGGACTTCGTCGGTGGTATATCCTATCAATCCCATCAGCATCACAAAGAACATGGTTATCGCCGCCAACATAGTGGCGTTACTGAATACACGGACTGAATTATAACTGTCTTTTATCATTTGTTCCATCGGACGGAAATCAATCGTTTTATCGGGGAATGCTTCTGCCGATTCTTTATTCAGTTTCTGAAGGTTTTCCATGAATGGTTCTTTCAGCCGGATGTGGACACAAGAACCAAATTTCTTGGTGACCATAATGGTGATAGGTTGTTGCGGATTAGTGAAATTTCCGATACGAAAATCTTTGAGAACTCCCACTACCTTGCAGACATAACCGGAGTTGTAGACGGTACGATTCAGCAGGTCGTTTCCCCAATGCATCCATTCGCCAAATGTCTCATTGATTACCGTTTCTTCACGGTTGCGCGGCATACGTCCTTCTTTCATAACCATCCCCATCATTGCCGGATAATCTTCCATCATATCACAATAACGGGATGAAAAAAGTGACTGTCCACCTTCATTTTGAATCATTGTCCCGCTATAACTATACACCGGATGGGTATCGGCACTGGACACCGCCTCTACATACGGCAAACCCTTAAAGAAAGTCAGGGCATAATTCTGATTCTCGTCATTTCCAAAACTGGCACTGGCTACGACAACACGTTGCGGGTTATATCCGAGTTCTTTGTTCAGTACATAATAATATTGCAGCATCACTACATACATCAGTCCACAGATAAAGGCTACACCGGCAAACTGCACGAACAGTAACGGCCGTTTCCAACCTTTCTTTCCTTCGGTATAGCGGTGAAATACTTGGGATACAGGTATCTTGGCAAACAGACGACCGGGCAATATTCCGCCTATTACGAACAGTACGACGACAATTAGCAAAGGTACCCAAAGACGGTCTAAAGCGAACAGGGCGCTTAGCTCGACAGACGCGGTATCTTCAAAGAATTCACGGAAGTTCAACAAGATTAAGCCCATCAGCACCAATGCGAGTAGAATAATGACGCCTGTTTCCAACAGGAACATACTTAATATCCTGCCGCTGCCTGCACCGTTGCACTTATGTACACCGATGGCTTTGGCACGTTGAGAAAGTGAGGAAATGGAAATCAAGACATAATTCAAGGTAGCGATAAAGAGAATGATAATTCCCAGGATTGACATGATATTCCGCATCCGCTTCACATCCTTATACTCGCGATAAACATCACGAATAGGTTTCACGAAAGCTGTATAGCCTACCACCTTTTGATCTTCCGCAGGACGGTATTTCTTTATCATTTCATCTATGCGGGCATTTACCACCGACTTGTCGGCTCCCGGACGGAAGCGGATAAAGGCGAGCCAACTATCTCCCCCTCTCCATGAGTAATTTCCCCAATTACGAGTCCAAATGGTAGGTAAGGAAACCACGGCTTCCGGTCTTACTGTGGAATTCTCCGGGATATCGGCAAAGGTTCCTTTTACCGTTAACTCTATATCCTTGTTGTAGGTGATTACTTTCCCTATCGGGTTTTCCTTATCAAACATCTTCCGTGCCAAGCGGTCACTCAAAAAGATAACGTCTTTCTGCATCAGTTCTTTTTCAGGGATACCACTCAATACTTCAATCCCCATCGTCTTGAAGAAAAGTGAATCGGCTACAAGCTTACGGGCATCGAAACGGACACTTCCATTATAAAGAGGGGCTCCCATCCAGTCACAATAACTGGTAGCCGCTTCCACTTCCTTGGGAAAATTCTCCAAGATAGCGCCTGCCACCGGGCCACAATTCTTATCTTGCGGCTCAAAAGTCTGTCCGTTCGTGGAAAAGACGGAGAAAATCTGATATAGGTTATCATACTCCTTGAAGCACTTATCGAAACTCTGCTCGAAAGCTACACGGGCAAACAACAGGATACTCATTGTCAGTCCCAATGCCAAAGAAAGGATTTTGATAATGTTTGAACCACGCCCCCGCAACAAAGTCCGGATTACATAATAGAGTTGTTTCATATTTTAGATGTTTTTCTGTTTTTTCTCTATTTATTAAACGCAGAAAGCGTGCCAAAAAGAATAATAACTCATTATCAACTGTTTACCTTTTAGAGTCTTGCAGATACTGTCTAATTATTAGACAGCATCGTCTAATAATTAGACAACAGATTACTGTTCTATTTCACACATTTATTGTTCGTTCACTCCTCATTCGCGTTTTAGCCGTTGTCCATCCAAACAGAAAACTATATCTTTGCGTAAAGTTTTCTAAACTATAATATTTAATTATGATGAGAAAGAATTTATATGTACTCTTGTCGTGTCTGTTCCTCTCCGGATGTGGTATGATAGATTATCATCCGTACGATGTCCGCATCAGTGGCGAAACGAATGTCAATGCACACAATATCGAAAAGATAGAAGCGAATTGCAAAGGGAAGACTACACTACGCTTCGTAACCATGGGCGATTCACAACGTTGGTATGACGAAACGGAAGATTTCGTGAAAGCGATTAATAAACGGAATGATATTGATTTCGTCATTCACGGCGGAGATATGAGTGACTTCGGGGTGACGAAAGAGTTCCTTTGGCAACGTGATATTATGAACGGGCTGAATGTTCCTTACGTGGCTCTGATTGGGAACCATGACTGTTTGGGTACGGGGGCGGAAACATACAAAGCTGTGTTCGGTGCTACGAATTTCTCCTTTATTGCAGGCAATGTGAAGTTTGTCTGCCTGAATACCAATGCACTGGAATATGATTATTCAGAGCCTGTTCCCGATTTCACTTTCATGGAGCAGGAAATAACGAACAGAAGCGATGAATTTGAAAAGACAGTAATTAGTATGCATGCACGTCCTTATACGGATGTATTCAATGATAACGTGGCAAAAGTATTCCATCGTTATGTCACTCAATACCCGGGCATACAATTCTGCACGGCCGCGCACACCCACCATCATCGGGACGACGTGATTTTTGATGATGGCATACATTATATCACCAGTGACTGCATGGATTACCGCAGTTATCTGGTGTTTACCATAACTCCGGAAAAATACGAATATGAACTGGTTAAATACTAAATATATCTTACGGGCAGGAGTGCTGTCGGTACTCCTCTCCTTCCCCTTACTGGTTTCGGCCACTTGCAAGACGGATACTCTCATTAATACATTTAAAATGGAATCGCTCCATTTTGTTATTAAGGATGATTCGATTATTGCCTTTCATACAGGAGATTCAGTCTTTACTGTTATCAAGGCGGATTCTGTATTGCCTGCCACACCCAAGCATGTCAAACATTCCCGTTATGACAAACGGGTACACCGTTTGCGCAGGAACTGGGAACGAATCATCCCGACTCATTCCAAGATACAATATGCCGGAAATATGGGATTGCTTTCTTTCGGCACAGGCTGGGATTATGGAAAGCGGAATCAATGGGAAACGGATGTTTTGCTCGGATTTATCCCGAAGTATTCGTCAAAAAAGGCGAAAGTAACCCTGACGCTCAAACAGAATTATATGCCCTGGAGCATCAATATAGGGAAAGGATTCTCTACGGAACCTCTTGCCTGCGGTCTTTATGTGAATACGGTATTCGGAGACCAATTTTGGGTAAATGAGCCCGACCGTTATCCGAAAGGCTATTATGGTTTTTCAAGTAAAGTACGTTTCCATGTCTTTATGGGGCAGCGGCTGACTTATGATATTGACCCGCAACGCAGATTCCTGGCAAAGTCCGTGACATTTTTCTATGAAATAAGTACGTGCGACCTTTACTTGATTAGTGCCGTACAGAATAGCTATCTCCGTCCGCGTGATTACCTGAGCCTGTCTTTCGGATTGAAGTTCCAATGGCTGTAAATTTAATTTTGAAATCCAAATATTGAATTATCAACTACTTTTTTCGTAAGTTTGCGCATTACAAACTTACACGAAAATGGGTAAATCAGGAACAATCATCATTGTAGACGATAATAAAGGGGTGCTGACCGCAGTACAAATCCTTTTAAAAAGCTATTTCTCAAAAGTCGTTACACTCTGCTCTCCCGTCACACTGACAAGCGTCATTCGGGAAGAGATGCCGGAAGTAATATTGCTGGATATGAATTTTACATCGGGCATTAATACCGGTAATGAGGGATTGTTTTGGTTGCAAGAAATAAAGAAAGTACGTCCGGCGCTTCCGGTCGTACTTTTTACGGCTTATGCGGATATCGAACTGGCTATCCGGGGGATAAAGGAAGGGGCAACCGACTTTATCGTGAAGCCCTGGGATAACCAAAAGCTAGTGGCAACCCTGCAAACCGCAGCCGCATCTACACTCCGCGAAAAGAAAACGAGCGTAAAAGAAGAACCGATTCACCCGGCTATGTACTGGGGAGAAAGCAAAGTGATGCAGCAACTCCGCACGCTGATTGAAAAGGTGGCTGCCACCGATGCCAATATCCTGATAACCGGTGAGAACGGAACGGGAAAGGAGATGCTGGCACGTGAAATTCATTCCCTGTCCAACCGGAAACATAAAGAAATGATTGCTGTCGATATGGGGACTATCACGGAGTCCTTGTTTGAAAGCGAGCTTTTCGGGCATATAAAAGGCTCTTTCACGGATGCACACGCTGACCGTACAGGCAAGTTCGAGTCTGCCGACAAAAGTACCCTGTTTTTGGATGAAATAGGAAACCTGCCTTATCATCTGCAAGCCAAACTGCTGACTGTCATCCAACGCCGAAGCATTGTGCGTGTAGGAAGCAACACTCCTGTTCCCATTGACATCCGGCTGATATGCGCAACGAACCGGAATCTGCAAGAGATGGTAGGAAAAGAAGAATTCCGGGAAGATTTGCTGTATCGAATCAATACCATTCATGTGGAAATTCCCCCTTTGCGGGAACGGAAAGAGGATATCATTCCACTTGCGGAAAGGTTTATCGTACGGTTCTGCAAGCAATATGACAAGGCTGTGATGGCATTTGCGCCCGAAGCAAAAGAGAAACTGACAGCGCATCCCTGGTATGGAAATATCCGCGAACTGGAACACGTGATTGAAAAGGCTATCATTATCAATGACAGCCCGTTGATTCCTGCCGGGCTGTTTCAATTATCCGTTCCACGTACGGCAGGGATTCAGGAGAAAAGTATTTCTACACTGGAAGAGATGGAGATACAGATGATACGGAAAGCCCTGGACACCTGTGCAGGAAATCTATCGGCAGTTGCCGGCCAACTGGGAATCACCAGGCAGACTCTTTATAACAAGATGAAAAAGTTCGGATTATGAGAAAGTTTTTCCGACAACTTAGTTACCGATATTGGTTCAGGATAGTACTGACTGTCTGTGCTTGTCTGCTGACTGCCTGGTTTGGTTTTCAGAAGGAATATATAGGATTCGGTATCTGCATCATTCTGCTGATTCTTAGCATCATATGGCAAATGCGGCTATACCGCCATCATATCAAGCAAGTACTTTTCATGATTGATGCTTTAGAGAATAACGACAATACTTTTCGTTTTCCCGAAGAAGACGGAACAATGGAAAGCAGGCAAATTAATGTAGCGCTCAACCGGGTTGGACATATCTTATATAATGTAAAGTCGGAAACAGCGCAACAGGAAAAATACTACGAACTGATTTTGGACTTTGTCAGCACCGGATTGTTAGTGCTTAATGACAATGGGGCAGTCTATCAGAAGAACAAAGAAGCTCTGCGACTTATAGGATTGAATATATTCACGCACGTCCGCCAGTTAAGTAAAGTAGATACCGTATTGATGAACAGGGTGGAAAATTGCCGTCCCGGAGACAAGCTGCAAGTAACTTTCCATAATGAGCGGGGAACGGTCAACCTGTCCATACGCGTATCTGAAATCAATGTGCGCAAAGAGCATCTTCGCATCCTGGCACTGAATGACATTAATACAGAGCTGGACGAAAAGGAAATAGATTCATGGATTCGCCTGACGCGTGTACTTACGCATGAGATTATGAATTCGGTCACTCCCATCACTTCCCTTTGCGACACGCTCCTTTCCATGTCGGAGAGCAAGGACGAAGAAATCAGCCATGGATTGCAGACTATCAGCGCTACGGGAAAAGGACTGCTCTCTTTTGTAGAATCTTACCGGCAATTCACACGCATACCGACTCCCGAACCATCTTTATTCTATGTAAAGGCATTTATAGAAAGAATGGTCGAACTGGCCCGCCATCAGAACCCGTGTGATAATATCATCTTCCATACGGAGATTTCTCCTGCGGACTTAATTCTATATGCAGATGAGAATTTGATTTCGCAAGTGGTTATCAATCTCCTGAAGAATGCCATTCAAGCTATCGGTAGCCAACCGGATGGAAAAATTGAGATTCAGGCTTATTGCAATGACACGGAAGAAATACTGATTGAAATAAAAAACAACGGCCCTGAAATCCCGTTAGAGATAGCGGAGCATATATTCATCCCTTTCTTTACCACCAAGGAAGGGGGTAGCGGAATCGGATTAAGCATCTCCCGTCAGATTATGCGCCTTTCAGGCGGAAGTCTTACGTTACTGCCGGACAAGGAAACCAGGTTTATCCTTAAATTCAAATAATAACAGCCAACTATAACCCAAATAATAATAGCCGATTATGATACCTACACTCATCAATAACCCGTTATTCCGTGGTATTACCCCTGAAAGGCTTTCCGCCGATTTGGAAGCAATCAGTTTCCACACCCGTTCTTATAAGAAAGGGGAAATACTCGCCCGGCAGGGAGATGTGTGCAACCGCCTGGTCATCCTGACCCAAGGAAGTGTGCGCGGTGAAATGATTGACTATTCGGGACGGCTTATCAAAGTGGAAGACATAGCTGCGCCAAGAGCCCTCGCCCCTTTGTTTCTTTTTGGAGAAGAGAATCGCTTTCCGGTAGAAGTGACTGCCAACGAACCGACGGAAGTTATCGAACTTCCTAAATCGAGCGTCCTGAACCTGTTTCGTAAGAACGAGCAGTTTTTGGAAAACTATATGAACCTTTCCGCCAATTATGCACGGACGTTATCGGATAAGCTGTTCTTCATGTCCTTCAAGACGATTCGGCAGAAACTGGCTTCTTATCTGCTCCGATTGCATAAACAGCAGCAGCAATTACATATCACTATCGACCGTTCGCAACAGGAGTTAAGCGATTATTTCGGAGTATCGCGTCCTTCCCTCGCACGCGAGCTAGCGCATATGCAGGAAGATGGTCTGCTTATAGCCGACCGGAAACATATCACGATTCTTCAAAAAGAATCGCTAATCCGACTGATTCAATAAGAAAAAACTGCTTATCCGACTCATTCAATAGGAAATCCAGGAAAGATATAAAAAAACATTCATCCTTGTAACATTGGTTACAGAATTGGCTCAAACCTTTCCCCTACTTTTGCGTTCAATAAACTATAAGACTAATTAAAACGTAAAAGTTATGAGTATGTTCTGTTATCAATGTCAAGAAACTGCAATGGGTACTGGTTGTACCTTGAAAGGAGTATGCGGTAAAACATCCGAAGTGGCTAATCTGCAAGACTTGTTACTCTTTGTAGTACGGGGAATTGCTGTCTACAACGAACACCTGCGCAAAGAGGGACATCCTTCTGAAGACGCAGACAAATTTATCTACGATGCCCTGTTTATCACCATTACCAACGCTAACTTTGACAAGGATGCCATCACCCGGAAAATCAAAGAAGGATTGAAGCTGAAAAAAGAACTCGGCAGCAAGGTAACGATTGAAAATGCTCCCGACGAATGTCTTTGGGATGGCAATGAAGACGAGTTTGAAGAAAAATCAAAAACGGTAGGCGTACTTCGTACCCCAAACGAAGATATCCGTTCGCTGAAAGAACTGGTGCACTACGGACTGAAAGGAATGGCGGCTTATGTAGAGCATGCCAACAACCTGGGTTACCAGTCACCGGAAATCTTTGCCTTTATGCAACACGCATTAGCGGAATTAACCCGTAATGATATTACCGTGGAAGAGTTGGTACAACTGACTTTGGAAACAGGGAAACATGGCGTATCCGCTATGGCACAACTGGACAAAGCCAATACAAGCAGCTACGGAAATCCGGAAATCACTGAAGTAAATATCGGTGTCCGCAACAATCCGGGCATCCTTATCAGCGGACACGACCTGAAAGACCTCGAAGAACTGTTGGAACAAACCGAAGGAACGGGAGTAGATGTATATACTCACAGCGAAATGCTTCCTGCACATTACTATCCGCAATTGAAGAAATACAAACACCTGACAGGAAACTATGGAAATGCCTGGTGGAAACAGAAAGAAGAATTTGAAAGTTTCAACGGCCCTATCCTGTTTACCAGTAACTGTATCGTTCCCCCGCGTGCGAACGCTACTTACAAAGACCGTATTTATATCACAGGAGCCTGCGGACTGGAAGGCGCACATTATATCCCTGAACGGAAAGACGGAAAACCAAAAGACTTCTCCGCACTGATTGCCCATGCCAAGCAATGCCAGCCGCCCGTAGCCATCGAAAACGGAACACTTATCGGCGGATTCGCCCATGCACAGGTGACAGCACTGGCTGATAAAGTGGTAGATGCTGTCAAGAGTGGAGCTATCCGCAAGTTCTTTGTTATGGCAG
>ENA-OPTB01002318-OPTB01002318.1-human-gut-metagenome-genome-assembly--contig:-NODE-2318-length-12438-cov-3.365582_pt1 | contig 12438 bp, 9 predicted proteins | sample MGYA00241810_ERZ501911 | MGnify/ENA primary metagenome ERZ501911 (study PRJEB25962, sample SAMEA2042304) | human gut metagenome | biome: human gut; feature: human-associated habitat; material: faeces... | reverse complement strand
AAACGAACGTAAAGAAGTATTCGGAGTACATTTGAAGCCTTTAAAACTGGACGAAAGTGTTGATCTGGATTTGCTCGCCCGTCAAACTCCGGGATTCAGTGGGGCAGATATTGCCAATGTATGTAATGAAGCAGCACTGATCGCCGCCCGCCATGGTAAGAATGCGGTTGGGAAACAAGATTTTCTAGATGCTGTAGACCGTATTATCGGTGGTTTGGAAAAGAAGACCAAAATCATGACTGCCGAAGAAAAGCGTACTATTGCCTTACACGAAGCCGGTCACGCTACGCTGTCTTGGTTTTTGGAACATGCCAATCCTTTGATTAAGGTAACCATTGTTCCCCGTGGACGTGCATTGGGAGCCGCATGGTATTTGCCCGAAGAACGGCAGATCACAACCAAAGAGCAGATGCTGGATGAAATGTGTGCCACTTTAGGGGGACGTGCAGCCGAAGAACTGTTCACCGGACATATTTCAACCGGTGCCATGAACGATTTGGAACGTGTGACAAAACAATCATATGGAATGATTGCTTATGCCGGAATGAGTGAAAAGTTACCCAACTTATGTTATTACAGCAACGATGAATACTCTTTCAGCAAGCCTTACAGTGAACGTACAGCCGAACTGATTGACGAAGAAGTGAAAAGAATGATCAACGAACAATATGATCGGGCAAAAGCAATATTATCCGAACATAAAGATGGTCACAACGAGCTGGCCCGTCTGCTGGTTGAAAAAGAAGTAATTTTCGCCGAAGATGTGGAACGCATTTTTGGCAAACGCCCCTGGACTTCACGTTCAGAAGAAATTATGGCTTTAGAAGCTACAGCAAAACCAGTAGAAGTAACCGAAGATTTTGAAGAGAAGAATTCTTCAGATTCTGAGGAAAAGGAAAAAAAAAGAAGCATAACATTGTAGAAAGATCTGTCAACTATATAAGCATTGTCATTCTGAATGATACAAAGAGTCCGTAATAATCCAGATATATCCGGATTCTTCATGGTCACTCAGAATGAAAAAAAACAGATCTTCTACTTTGATTTTTGAATCACTTAAGACTAACGACCGTGAAAAGCAATTTCTTACAACGTGCCATAACCGGAATTATTTTTGTTGCAGTACTGATAGGCTGCATCGTGGGAGGGGCTGTCTCATTCGGCATCCTATTTGCCATTATCAGCGCATTGGCAATCAATGAATTCTGTAATTTGGTCAATCATGTAGAAGGAATACAAGTAAATAAACGTATATGTATTCTCAGCGGAATTTTTCTTTTCCTGTGCTTTTTCTATTTTGGAATAGATCCTTCACAAACAGGTATATTTATTCCTTATTTAGCTTTATTTATTTATCTGATGGTCAGCGAACTTTATTTGAAAAAAGAAAACCCGCTGAATAATTGGGCTTATGCCATGTTAAGCCAGATGTATATTGCCTTGCCATTCGCTTTGCTGAATGTATTGGCTTTCCATTCGGACGAAACAGCCAGCCTTTCACAATACAACGCTATTCTCCCACTATCTATTTTTATATTCAACTGGGTGAATGATACAGGTGCTTACTGTACAGGCATGCTGTTTGGCAAACATAAACTATTTGAACGCATCTCTCCTAAGAAGTCATGGGAAGGCTCTATTGGCGGCGGCATTTTCTGTATCATAGCTTCTTTCCTGCTATCTCACTTCTTCCCTTTCATGTCTACCGGAGTATGGATCGGACTAGCATTGACAGTGGTAGTATTCGGAACCTGGGGAGATTTAACGGAATCTTTATTAAAACGCCGTCTAGGCATCAAAGATTCGGGCAATATTTTACCGGGACACGGTGGAATGCTCGACCGTTTTGACAGCGCGATTCTCGCAATCCCGGCAGCAGTAGTCTATCTGTATGTAGTTTCTTTATTTTAACTCCGCCAAATCCAAAGGATTAAAGCCCGGTACATCCTCGCCAGTGAGCGGATAAGAGAAAATATATGTTTTTTCTTCCCCGTCCACAGGATTAACCAATACCTTTATTCCTTTCAATTCACTGTTTTCCGGTGAATAATCACCTAATTTAAAAGAAACCATACCAGGTACCAATCTGCCCTGACTTCCGTTGTTATTATAGCGGAGTTCCAAATGCGCATATCCGTCCTTTGTCCAAGGAATCATCTCATTCACAACCAGATTAAGAATAGGTTTCTGCGGACTGGGAAAATTCAACATAAAACGTACATTCAGATAGTCATCAGAAGGCCACATATCCTTGATCTGTACTTTCATATTTCCAATACTGTCCATATTATCGGGGTTCAATCCGATAATTTCCTGAACAGGTACTAAGGTATAGTCATTCAAACGGATATTATAAGCAAATCCACTTTCACCGGCTTCCAAAAAAGAATAATTTCCAAAAATCCGTTCTCCTGCCTTCAAATCCCGGTAAGGAACAATATGCTGCACCACCCACAACTTCTCTCCGTTGTCCAACACCAAATAAGGAGCATCATACTGAGGTTGTTTTTCTACGGTAGCCATAGCTATAGTCACCGTACTGTCCGGATCACTTTCATCATTACCACAAGATGAAAAGGCGAATACTCCGCTCAAAAGAAGCATCGCCCCTAACATAGATTGAAAAAAATATTTCATATACTTCCAGGGTTTAAGTTGTTTACCCGAAAGAACAAAAAGAGATCGTGAAAAGTTTATTTCTTCAACAAAGCTACCATTTCACGGGCTGTTGTCCCCGAAGCTCCTGCCGGACCTAAAATCTGAATAATACGATCATACTCTTCCAACACCTTATTTCTGTATACCTTATTATATAAAAGAGATTCTAACTCTGAACGCACGTTATCCACCGTCATCGTATCCGCCACCAGTTCACGAACCACTTCCTTGTCGGCTACCAGATTAACCAACGAAATATATTTCACTTTTAGAATATGCCGGCGAAGAAAAGCGATAAATTTCCCTACCGGAGTATAGTAACACACCACTTGAGGAACACGGAAAAGAGCTGTTTCCAAAGTTGCAGTACCCGAAGTCACCAATGCCGCCTGCGCGTGCTGCAACAACCTGTAGGTCTGTCCGAAAATGATTTTAACCGGTACATTCGGATTTATATAATCCGAATAATAGGCAGGGTCCATCCCCGGAGCCCCTGCCAGCACCAATTGATAATCTTCGGTAAACGGAGCAGCAGCCTCCAGCATCATCGGCAGGTTGTCTTTGATTTCCTGTTTCCGGCTGCCCGCCAACAATGCGATAACGGGCTTTTCGGACAAGCCATTATCCGCCACAAATTCCGGAAATCCATCCGGATGTTCCTTACAATAAGCATCCACTGCATCTACACAAGGATTACCCACATAATGAACAGGGTACTGATGTCCGGCAAAAAACTCAACCTCAAAAGGCAGGATGGAAAACAGTTCGTCCACATCCCGCTTGATATTTTTAATCCTATACTCTTTCCAAGCCCATATTTTAGGAGAAATATAATAGTAGACAGGTATTTTCGTCTGCTTCTTTATAAACTCGGCTATTTTCAGGTTAAAGCCGGGATAATCCACCAGAATCACTACATCAGGAGCCCAACGAACAATGTCCTGCTTACATTCTTTCATATTCCGAAAGATAGTACGCAAATGCAACAACACCGGGATAAAACCCATATAAGCCAGTTCTTTGTAATGCTTCACCCGCGTTCCACCAACAGCCGTCATCAAGTCCCCGCCAAAGAAACGGAATTCTGCTTCCGGATCTTCCTGTATCAAGGCACGCATCAAATTAGATGCGTGCAAATCGCCTGATGCCTCGCCTACTATCAAATAGTATTTCATACTTCCAGATTCCAGTTTTTCAACTCATTCATCATCCCATAAGCAGTCACATCAATTTGGGTCGGAGTTACCGCCACATACCCATGCCCTAATGCCCAGTGATCCGAATCTTCCGCTTCCGGTTCATAGTTATCAAACTCTCCGGTCAGCCAGAAATACTCTCCCCCCCGAGGATGCAGACTACGCTTCCATTCATTAATCCAAGCCCCATTCGTCTGACGGCAGATGCGTACCCCTTTCAAGGAAGCTGTATCCGGAAAGTTCACATTCAAGCAAATCCCCAAAGGCAAGCCATGCTCCAGGACCTGCTCAGTAATACGGCGTATATAAGGTAGCGATGAAGAGAAATCAGCATCCGCAAAATGATTACATAATGAATATCCGATAGAAGAGATCCCCTTCAGACACCCTTCAATCACTACCCCCATCGTACCGGAATAATGCACATTCACTGAAGAATTATCACCGTGGTTTATTCCACCTATCACCACATCGGGACGACGGGGAACCACCGTATGCAATGCCAGTTTCACACAATCTACCGGTGTGCCCGTACATTTATACACAGTCAAATCCTCCTCTTCACGTACCTTGTAATACTTCACAGGATGCTCGGAAGTGATCGCCCCCGAAGCTCCCGAACGAGGACCGTCCGGTGCCATTACGATTATCTCACCCATTCCACGCAACCCGCGTATCAATTCATTCAATCCCTTAGCTTCCACGCCGTCATCATTTGACAGCAATATCAACGGTTTTTCTTTCTTCATATTTTTCCACTCTTTTTCTCGGAGCGTAAAGATACAACTCTTTGCCGGAACTACCCCTCACCGGAAAAGAAAATTATCTTAATGTTCTACAACCCAGTGCTAAAAATAGAATAGAATTGAATGAAAATTTCTATCTTTGCCGCCGTTGAGTTATTAACAAAACCAATGAGTTATCAACAGTTTTGCTAATGTCTGCCGTTTTTTATAGGTGCAATCACCTATTATTTGTTACTTCGCAGCGAGAAAAACTGATTAATATGGGAAAAATTATTGCTTTAGCCAATCAAAAAGGTGGCGTAGGTAAAACTACCACAACGATTAACCTCGCAGCTTCTCTGGCAACACTGGAGAAAAAGGTGCTGGTTATTGATGCAGACCCTCAGGCCAACGCATCATCAGGATTGGGTGTGAACATCAAAGAGGTAGAATGCTCTATCTATGAATGTATTATCAACGAAGCCGATATACGGGAAGCAATTTATACCACCGACATTGACGGACTCGACATTGTTTCTTCACACATCGACCTGGTTGGCGCAGAAATAGAAATGCTGAACCTGGAAGACCGCGAGAAGATCATGAAAAAAGTATTAGCCCCCATGCGGGACGAATATGACTATATCCTGATAGACTGCTCCCCGTCGTTAGGCTTGATAACAATCAATGCGCTGACAGCAGCCGATTCAGTGATTATCCCTGTTCAATGCGAATATTTTGCATTAGAGGGCATCAGCAAATTGCTGAATACCATTAAGATTATTAAATCGAAACTGAATCCTTCACTGGAAATAGAAGGCTTCCTGCTGACAATGTTCGATTCACGTCTGCGTCTGGCCAACCAGATTTATGATGAAGTGAAACGCCATTTTCAAGAATTGGTATTCAAGACAATTATACAGCGTAACGTCAAACTGAGCGAAGCTCCCAGCCACGGCATTCCTGCAATATTGTATGATGCCGACTCTACCGGAGCCAAGAATCATTTGGCATTGGCACAAGAAATTGTAACACGTAACAGTAAGTAAACAATGGCAGTACAGAAGAAATTTGCTTTAGGACGCGGGCTTGACGCACTGATCTCGACTGAAGAAGTAAAGACAGCCGGCTCATCTTCTATCAACGAGATAGAACTGAGCAAAATATCCGTCAACCCTAACCAACCGCGTCGTGAATTTGATCCGGTGGCGTTACAGGAGTTGGCCGACTCTATTGCCGAAATTGGTATCATCCAACCCATTACGTTGCGTCAACTGAGTGAAGACTCTTACCAGATCATAGCCGGAGAACGTCGTTACCGTGCCTCCATACAGGCAGGACTTAAATCTATTCCGGCATACATCCGCACAGCCGATGACGAGAATGTAATGGAAATGGCGTTGATTGAAAATATTCAGCGTGAAGATTTGAATTCATTGGAGATTGCACTGGCTTATCAACATTTATTGGAACAATATGCATTGACACAGGAACGGCTGAGCGAACGTGTAAAACGTACCACTATCGCCAATTATCTGCGCCTGCTGAAACTTCCGGCCCAGATTCAAGTAGCATTGAAAAACCGCGAAATAGACATGGGACACGCCCGTGCCTTATTGTCCTTAGATGATCCTAAGACCCAAATACGTATCTTTAATGAAATACAGTCACAAGGCTATTCTGTCCGTAAAGTGGAAGAAATTGTCAAGGCACTGAGCAGTGGCGAGACAGTGGACAGCGGTGGGAAGAAGATCAAACCGAAAGGCTCCAAATTATCCGAGGAATACACTTTGCTGCAAAGCCACCTCTGCGGATTCTTCGGTTCGAAAGTACAGCTATCATGTACAGCCAAAGGAAAAGGCAAGATCAGTATTCCTTTCGGTAACGAGGAGGAACTGGAACGTATCATGGAAATCTTCGATACGCTAAAGAAGTAAATGACAAGCGTTATTACTACATTGAAAAGAAGAACATCCACATATAAACTGTTTACATTCCTGCTTTTATGCCTTATGATGGCTGGAAGCATGAATGTTCACGCCCAAAAGGCACGCAACCGCCGTATGGGTATAAAGACAGATTCTATTATACAAGTCAAAGATTCACTTGTCATTGACAGCCTGAAACTGCTGGAAGAACGGCAAAAGATAGAAAATATGGAAGCACCTGTTGATACTGCCGCTTTAGTCCGTAAAAATGATTCCATACAGAAAGCAATGGCTGCCGAAACAAAACCCCGGTTTATCCCGAACTCCAACCGTGCCATCTGGCTGGCGTTGGTAATTCCCGGCGGAGGACAGATATACAACCGTAAATATTGGAAACTGCCGATAGTATATGGTGGTTTTGTGGGATGTGCATATGCGCTGACCTGGAACAACAGAATGTACAAGGACTATTCTCAAGCCTATCTGGATATTATGGACGATGACCCTGATACCAAAAGCTACGAAGACTTCCTGCCTCATGGCATGAGCGCGGAAGGTATGGAGGACACCTTTAAAAAACGAAAAGATTTCTATCGCCGAAATCGGGATTTAAGCATATTCTGTTTTATCGGTGTATATATACTGTCTGTCATAGACGCATACGTGGATGCCGAACTATCTGATTTTGACATATCCAAAGACTTAGGTCTTCAAATACAACCTGTTATTTTTAATGACGGCCGGAGCAGGATACCTAATACAATAGGCCTGCAATGCAGCTTCAAATTTTAATCGCATGAAAAACTTTTTAATTGGTTTATTTACATTTATAGGAACAACGGGAATAAGCGCACAAACCCAAAGTATTACCGTTCACTCGCAAACTACAGGAAAAGAAGAAATTATTGATGTTCCTGAAAGTATGCAGTCAGAAATGGACAGTCTTTACTGGGACTGGCAATCTAAGAATCACATCACATTGGGAGAGAACTGCACAATGGCCTCTACCAACCCTGTTGTAAGTGATTCCATCTATATGGATCGTCTGTCACGTATTCCCTCTATCATAGAAATGCCTTACAATGAGGCAGTACGCAAATTCATTGATATGTATGCCGTCCGTCTGCGCAATAAAGTATCCTTTATGCTTGCGGCAACCAATTTTTATATGCCTATCTTTGAAGAAGCACTTGATTTATACGACCTTCCTCAAGAACTGAAATATCTGCCGATTATAGAGTCCGCCTTAAATCCTGTCGCTGTTTCCCGCCAGGGAGCTACCGGCTTGTGGCAGTTTATGCTGGGTACAGGAAAAATATACGGGCTGAAGAACAATAGTCTGATAGACGAAAGACGGGACCCGGTCAAATCAACTTGGGCGGCAGCACGTTACCTGAAAGACCTGTACGACATCTATCAAGACTGGAATCTGGTATTGGCAGCTTACAACTGCGGGCCGGGCACTATCAACAAAGCCATACGCCGTGCCGGAGGAGCCACGGATTATTGGACAATCTACAACTATCTGCCCAAAGAAACCCGTGGGTACGTTCCTGCTTTCATAGCGGCAAACTACATCATGACCTATTATTGCGAACATGGCATCTGTCCCATGGAAACACAGCTTCCCAACGCTACAGACACCATTCACATTAACAAAGACCTCCACTTACAACAAGTGGCAGAAGTATGCAACATCAACCTAGACCAGCTTCGCAGCCTGAACCCCCAATACAAAAAGGATATTATTCCCGGTAACAGCGAGTTGTGCGCACTTCGTCTGCCCAATAACTTTGTCAGTACTTTCATTGACCGCCAAGACAGCGTGTTCGCTTATAAGCCCAATGAATATCTGACCAAAAGAAAAACGGTAGCCATCAAGGAAACAACCAGTAGCAGAAACCGCTCATCCAAGGGAACTCTTTATCATAAAATCAAACAAGGAGACACATTGGGAGGAATTGCTGCCAAATACCACGTATCCATCAGCCAATTACGTAATCTAAACGGTATAAAGGGCAATAATATCAGAGCCGGAAGAAGTTTGCGGATCAGATGATTGATAAAAAATACAGATTTAACACTATACATTTTCTGAAAATACTTGCTTGAATATGTTTTTTGTATATTTTTGCAGTATAGATTATAGGAGGCAAAGATATGACGGATGAAAAGCAGACTCAGGAACAGGCGGATGAGGAAATGATAAACCAAGGGTTTCAGGAACTTTTGGACAGTTATCTAGCGACCAAGCACCGCAAAAAAGTAGAAATCATCACAAAGGCATTCAATTTTGCCAAACAAGCACATAAAGGAGTAAAACGACGCTCGGGTGAACCATACATCATGCATCCCATAGCCGTTGCTAAAATTGTATGTACCGAAATAGGACTGGGATCAACTTCCATTTGTTCGGCTTTACTGCATGATGTGGTTGAAGATACAGACTACACTGTGGAAGACATTGAAAATCTGTTTGGTCCTAAAATCGCACAGATTGTAGATGGCCTGACTAAAATATCCGGCGGCATATTCGGAGACCGGGCTTCCGCACAAGCCGAGAATTTCAAGAAATTGCTACTGACCATGAGTGATGACATCCGGGTTATCCTCATCAAGATAGCCGACCGTCTGCATAATATGCGTACACTTGGCTCCATGCTTCCCAACAAGCAATACAAAATTGCCGGAGAAACCTTATACATCTATGCGCCACTGGCTAACCGCTTGGGGTTAAACAAAATAAAGACAGAACTGGAAGATCTCAGTTTCAAATATGAGCATCCGGAAGAATATGCACAGATAGAATCCAAGCTACAAGAAACACAAGCGGAACGCGAAGAAGTATTCCGTGAATTTACAGCACCTATCCGCGCACAACGGGACAAAATGGGTATCAGCTATCAATTGATAGCACGAGTCAAATCCCCTTATTCCATCTGGAACAAGATGCAGACCAAGCATATCACATTTGAAGAAATATATGATATCCTGGCTGTCCGTATCATCTTCTGTCCCAAAAATCCGGAAGAAGAACTCAACGAGTGCTTTAACATATACGTATCCATATCCAAGATTTATAAACCGCACCCAGACCGCTTGCGCGACTGGGTAAGCCATCCTAAAGCCAACGGCTATCAGGCACTTCACGTAACTCTGATGAGCAACAAAGGCCAATGGATAGAAGTGCAGATACGCAGCGAGCGGATGAATGATGTAGCCGAACAAGGCTTTGCCGCACACTGGAAATATAAAGAAGGCGGAGGCAGTGAGGACGAGGGCGAACTGGAAAAATGGCTGCGTACCATCAAGGAAATTCTGGATGATCCGCAACCGGATGCCATGGACTTTCTGGATACCATCAAACTGAACCTGTTCGCTTCTGAAATATTTGTCTTCACTCCGAAAGGTGAAATCAAAACGATGCCGCAAAACTGTACGGCACTGGATTTTGCATTCTCCATCCATACATTCTTGGGCAGCCATTGCATCGGAGCTAAAGTCAACCACAAGCTGGTGCCCTTGAGCCACAAACTGCAAAGCGGCGACCAGGTGGAGATTCTTACTTCCAAATCACAACATGTACAGCCTTCGTGGATAAACTTTGCCACCACTGCAAAAGCCAAGGCTAAGATACAGGCCATACTGAAACGCGAACAGCGAGGTATGCAGCAGGCCGGTGAGGAAATGTTACGGGAATTCTTCTCCAGGGAGGGAGTAGAGTACACTCCCGAAAACATACGAAAGATCTGTAATCTGCATACCCTCAAGACACAGGAAGAATTGTTTGCAGCCATCGGATTCAAAACAATCATTCTAGGAGAAAACGATAAAAACGAACTGAAAGACAAACCGGTTTCCAGTAACTGGAAAAAGTATATCTCTTTCGCTTTCGGAGGCAGCAAGACAAACAAGGAGAAACCGACAGAAGAGAAGGTTCCCCTACCAAAGATAGACAGCAAGAAAATATTGAAACTGACTCCCGAAGCTATCCAAAAGAACTATGTGATAGCAGAATGCTGCAAACCTATTCCGGGAGATGACGTTTTGGGATATATAGGCGACAATAATCGTATCATCATCCACAAACGCCAATGTCCGTTGGCTACCAAACTGAAAAGCAGTTATGGCAACCGCTTGTTGGCTGTCCAATGGGAAACAGGAAAGTCCTTGTACTTCCCTGTAAATATCTACATAAAAGGTATTGACCACATCGGTCTGTTAAACAAGGTAACAGAAATCATTTCACAACAATTGAATGTAAATATCCACAAGTTGAATATTGAAAGTAACGATGGTATCTTTGAAGGAAGAATACAGCTATTTGTGCACGATGTGGATGATGTAAAATCCATCACTACCAACCTAAGGAAAATAGATGAGATAAAAACCGTCACCCGTATCGAAAAGTTCGAAGACCAGCCGAATTAACCAATACCAGTTTCACCGCAGATTACACTGATTTGTCCATAACGATTATCTGCAACTCGTTTTTAATCCGTGCAATCTGTGGTGAATATTCTTAAGTCAGGTAATCCAGTTCTTTACGCATACTGACCAATTCCTCACGTATCAGTTTCAATCTGTCCAAAATCTCCGTAGTACGGATAGTGGTTTCCCTGTTCATCTTCAGTTTCTGCTTAGCCCCCTGTAAAGTCATCCCTTTCTCTTTCACCAGATGATAGACCAGCCGGATATTCTCAATATCCTCTTTACGATACTGACGGACATTCCCTCCCGCCTTCTTGGGCGAAATAATAGGAAATTCCTTTTCCCAATAACGCAACAAGGATTCATTTACATCAAACATCTTCGCCACTTCCCCAATGGAATAGTAAAGTTTCAATTCTTTATTCGGATTATAGGCCATGGTAAATTAAAATTAAGAATTAAAAATTCACGGCTAGTCAAATACCTTACCGTGATTGGCTGCAATCTGTATCATCTTGTCATAATCTTCCGCACTCAAATCCATGAAATAATAATTCACAGGATTCTGCACTTTTCCTTTCACGTGCACTTCATAGTGCAAGTGCGGCCCGGTACTCTTGCCCGTATTTCCTACCTCCCCTATCACTTCCCCACGTACCACCTTTTGCCCCGGGCGAACCTTATACTTGCTTAAATGTGCATACCAAGTCACGTACCCGAAACCATGATCCACCTGGATCAGATTTCCATAACCGGTTTCCCATCCCGCCTTTACCACCGTTCCGTCTCCCGTAGCATAAACAGGAGTACCTATATTGGCAGAGAAATCCATTCCCGCATGAAACTTGGCTGTTTTATAAATAGGATCTATACGTACACCGTAACCTGAAGCCGTCTTCTTCAAATTCTTATTGGATACCGGCATTATGGCCGGAATACATTTCAGCATCTCGTCATGATTCTTGCACAAATCCACCACCTCGTCAAAAGACTTGGACTGGATATAAAGCTGCCGGTTCAACATATCCAGCTTCTGAGTGGTATTGATAACCAGATCGGCATTCGCCATATCCCGCAACTGTTCATAGCGGTTTGTCCCCCCATAACCGGCCTTACGGACTGCATCCGATACAGGATCGGCCTGCAACACCACCCGATACAAATTATCATCACGCTGTTGGATATCCTGCATCACCCCCATAGCCTCATCCAGACGATGGGACAACACATTATACTGGGCCAGCAAACGGGTATTCTCTATACGGAGCTCCTTCTCGGACGGAGAACCAAAGATCAATAATAAGATAATGAAACTGCCTGCCCCCAAGCCCATTCCCACAAACAAACGGCGCAAGATGCTTAAGGCACGCTGCCTCACTGTGGGGTAAATGCGGTCATAAGTTCGGGTCTTAGGATTATAAATATAGTAGACTTTACGCATCTAATTCTGCTTTTTGAAGTTTTTAATGCACAACACATCAATATTTTGCACAATTCTTG
>ENA-OPTB01002308-OPTB01002308.1-human-gut-metagenome-genome-assembly--contig:-NODE-2308-length-12476-cov-5.080509_pt1 | contig 12476 bp, 7 predicted proteins | sample MGYA00241810_ERZ501911 | MGnify/ENA primary metagenome ERZ501911 (study PRJEB25962, sample SAMEA2042304) | human gut metagenome | biome: human gut; feature: human-associated habitat; material: faeces... | reverse complement strand
TGCTGATCGCAGTGGGAATTCTTGTGGGCGTACTGGTGCTGCGGCACAGGAGAAATGACGGGGCCCGGTATGCGGCGCTGCTGTCGGAGCGACTGGGAGCATCCCTTTCCGATGCCCAGTCCCATGCGGATGTATCCTTGTATACCACCCCTGCCTGCGGGTACTTAACGGATGTGGGTAAGTACAATGCGTTAATGGAAAGCGAGAAGCGTGTTTCTGTGTGCGGTATTCAGATCCCCCAGTGGGCGATCTTCTGTACCTCCGATGCCACCGGCAGGCTTTCCACCGTCCGGTACTGCAATTACACAGTGCTGGAGGACAGCATTCTGGGGCAGAAAAAGTCCGGGTATATTCTGCTGACGGATCTGGTGAAGGGTACCTCCAAGGCGGAAATGCTGAACGTACTGGGGCTGGATCCCTACACCATCACCTACCGGATGGATGCCAGTGCTGCTGAATACTGCTTCCGTTACTGCTACAAGGACGGAGACAGCAAGGATATGCTCTGTTATCAGATCCGGGTACAGGTGCAGGACGATCAGGTGCTTGCAGTTTCGGACGAAAGGGTGAATGTTTTAACAGATTTGCTTGCCTTCGAGAAAGAGGTTACAAAATAGGAGCATGATCCGGTTGGGAATATTGAGAAACGATAAAAAAGATTACAGAATAAATACAATTATCCCGGCTGTGCCGGTTTGCGACGCTGAAAATTTGACATTCCCCGGCATAACTGATACAATGAACAATGTGATCGTATGGATGAATTGCAAGAACCACTGTAAAGGAGAATCGGAACATGTCTGAGAACAGATTGTGCTATGGATGCATGGAAGTGAAAGGAGAACAGGCTGTCTGTCCCCACTGCGGCTATCAGGACGGCACACCGTATCTGCCGGATTACATTGCGCCTGGCACCATGCTGCGGGAGCGTTATCTGATCGGCGTACTGCTGGGGCATAACGGAGAGGGCGCTACCTATCTGGCTTACGATACCGTCATCTGCTGCAAGGTTCTGATTCGTGAATATATGCCCATCGGGCTTTGTACCCGGATCAAGGGCAAGCCGATCATCAGTGTGAATTATAATAACCTTGCCCAGTACAAGGCACTGATGGCGGAGTATACGGAGTTGAACAAGACGCTTGCCCGTATGCGCAATCTGAGTCATATCAATCCCACTCTGGATCTGTTTGCAGAGAATAATACCACCTACACCGTGTTTGAATACACGGAGGGCGTGAAGCTGCTGGATTTCCTCAAGGACAATGCAGGAGAGTTGAGCTGGAATCAGGCGAAAAAAATGTTCCCGCCTTTGTTCACCACCCTGAGCCTGGTACATAACGCAGGCATTGTGCATCGGGGCATCAGTCCGGAAACCATTTATGTCACTGAGAAAGGCAATCTGCAGCTTTCTGCGTTCTGTATCTCCTCTGTGCGCACCGCTAATACCGAGCTGAAGACGGAGCTGTTTCCGGGCTATGCGGCACCGGAGCAGTACAGTGCCAGCGGCAGGCAGGGGACATGGACGGATGTATACGGCATCTGTGCGGTGCTGTACCGGATCCTGACCGGCTGCATGCCTACGGAGGCTCCCAGTCGGCTAGACAATGACAATCTTTGCGCTCCCCATGAGCTGAGCGGCAGCATTCCGGTGCATGTGTCCAGAGCCATTATGGATGGTCTGGCGCTGAACAGCGATGAGCGTACCCAGACCATTACTGAGCTTGTGACCCGGCTGTTTGAGGAGACGGAGGAGGAAACTGCCCAGCGTACCGCCGTGACACCGCCTCCCGTTCCCAAATATGAGCCGCAGCCGGAGCCGGAATATGAGGACGAAGAAGTATACGAAGACTATGAGGATTACGAGGATCTGAAGGATGGCAAATCTGCGGTCAGTGCCTTTGATAAGGTGAAGGTACCTATGATCATCGGGATTCTGCTGATTACAGTGATTCTGATTGTTGCCCTGGTACTGGCAAAGGTGTTCCGGGACAGTGATTCCCAGGTGATTTCCCAGAACAGCGGCACAAGCAGTTCTCTGAGTGATATTGTCACCGTTACCACAGAGGCTGTGACTGCCACCAAGGAGTATGACTCTGTGATGATCAATGTAGTGGGTATGGATTACAAGGCAAAGAAGGCAGATTTGGCAGAGTGGATCGAGCTGAACTGCATTGCGGAGGAGTACAGCGATGAGTATCCGGCAGGGCAGATCATCTGGCAGTCCGTAAAGGAAGGGGAGGACTTCAAGAGCGGCGATACCCTGGACGTAAAGGTAAGTCTTGGGCCGTCCAAGGTGAAGGTGCCGGAGTTCAAGGGCGTTACCCTTTCCGCTTACATTGCGGAGATCGAAAAGATCGGTATCAAGAATCATACCTCCACACCGGCTGTCAACTACAATTACGCCACCGGCGCAGTGATCAAGACCAGTGTAGAACCTGGTGAAACCATTGACCTGACCACGGATTACAAGTTTGTGATTACCTATGCGGACAATCCGGCAGTGACCACTACAGCGCCGCCGGCTGCTACCACTGCACCGACAGCGGAAACCACCGTTGCACCGCCGCCTGCGTCCCAGCCCGCACAACCCGGCAGCAATCCGGGAGATGGGGGACAGGATTTGCCCGGCATTGAAGAGGCGGATTGATTCTGAACAAAATCACAGTAAGAGCGCTGATCTTCGGATTGGCGCTCTTTTTGCGTCAGAACAGGGAAACGAAAAAGATCACAAGGATCATAGCCGGCGCCATCCATCTGAGGATCCACAGGAGGATCCTGGGAAAGCGTACCGGGTAGGTGTCGTTTGAGGAAACCTCCTGCAGTAGCTTCGGGAAGCCCCAGATCCGGCTTGCCAGGATGCACAGGAAAAAGCCGCCGATGGGCATCAGCACATTGTCCGACAGGAATACCATCAGATCAAACAAGGACATGCCGAACAGGGTAAAGTCGCTCCATACTCCCATGGAAAGGGAATTTGCCACGCCGATGAGGGCAAAGCACAGAGTGGCAAGACCGGAAGCGGAGATCCGGTGCCAATGCAGACGATCAATAAAAAAGGCGGCGATGCTTTCCAACAGGGAAATGGCAGAGGTGACGGCGGCGATGAACACCAGAGCGAAAAATGCAATGGCAAGCCACCTGCCCCCGGTCATGTGGTCAAACACATAGGGCAGAGAACGAAACAGCAGTCCCGATCCGGCAGAAGGCTCCAGCCCAAAGGAGAAGACGCAGGGAAGAATGGCGATGCCTGCAAGCAGGGCGATGATGAGATCAAACAAGGGGATCATGACTGCATTTTTTTGCAGATTCGCCTGCTTGTCCAGATAACTGCCGTAGGTGATGAGAGTCCCCATGCCGATGCTGAGACTGAAAAATACCTGCCCCATTGCCCGCACCAGAATCGTACCGAGGTCGGAAAAGCTTTGAATGTGGGAAAAGTCCGGCAGGAACAGAAATCGCAGTCCCTGTGCGGCACCGGGTAGAGTCAGGGCATAGCCGCCGATGCCGATCAGGGTGACAAGCAGCATCGGCAGAAAGATTTTGCTGATCCGTTCGATGCCCTTGGACACGCCGAATGCTACGATCCCAAAGCAGCATGCGGCAAACAACAGATGCCACAGCACCGGCTCCAGAGGCTTGGTGATAAAGCCGGTGTAATAGGTATCCGCATTCCCAAGGCTGCTGTGCTGGAGATAGGCAAACAGATATTTCAGTACCCAGCCGCCGATGACACTGTAATAGGACAGGATCACAAAGGCGCCTACTACCCCTGCCGCCCCTACAAAGCCCCAGCGTGGGTGGATGGCTTTGCAGGCATCAATGGCATTGAGCCTGGTGGCACGCCCCACAGCCATTTCTGTCAGCAGCAGAGGCGCACCCAGCAGGATCAGCAGGATCAGATAGAGGATCAGAAAGACGGCACCTCCGTTGCTGCCTGCAATATATGGAAACTTCCAGAGATTTCCCAATCCGATGGCTGAGCCGGCTGCGGCAAGCAGAAAGCCCACATTTGAGGACCATTGTTCACGTTTCATAGGTTGTTGAGACTCCTTTTCTGTGATGCCGCAGGAAGGCAGATGAGATGCTCTGCTGCATTCTGCGTGGTATGCAGATAGTATGTGAAAAAAGTTGAGGAATTATAAACAAAAATCAAAATGGGGCTTTTCACGGTCAGCAAAATGTGCTATAATTAAAGGCATGCATTGAGAGGAGAAGACTCAAGGCAGTTTTTGAGAGTTTTGAGGAGTTGTTTGATATCTATGAGATCCTATGATGAACTAAAGCGGTCAGCATTGGAGCGTTTTTTCGGAAAGATGAACCCAATGCAGCAGGAAGCGGTTTTTGCAGTCAACGGACCGGTTCTGGTGCTTGCGGGGGCAGGCAGCGGCAAAACAACCGTTATTGTCAACCGAATCGCCAATATGGTTTACTTCGGAAATGCCTATCACGAAAGTGGGCGGACGGTTTCTCAGGAGGATCTGGATTTTTTACAAGGCTATGTGGATGGTAGGGAAACGGATATTGACCGGCTGCGGGATGTGATTGCATCTGCACCTATCCGGCCATGGAATATTCTCGCCATCACCTTTACAAATAAGGCGGCAGGGGAACTGAAATCCCGGTTGGAAGCTATGCTTGGGGAGCAGGGGCGGGATGTACATGCGGCGACCTTTCATTCTGCATGCGTGCGGATTCTGCGGCAGGAGATCGAACGGCTGGGGTATGACCGAAGCTTTACCATTTACGATTCTGACGACAGCCAGCGTATCATCAAGGGCTGCCTGTCCGATATGAATATATCCGAAAAGCAGTTCCCCCCCAAGTCCATTCTGGGGGAGATCAGTCGTGCCAAGGACAAGCTCCTGGATCCCGACCAGCTGGAGGCACAGGCATCCGGGGATTACCGGCGACTTGCCATTGCGAAGATCTACCGGGAGTATCAGAACCGATTGAAGAAATCCAATGCGGTGGATTTTGATGATATCATCCGGCTTACCGTGCAGATCTTTTCAGAATTCCCGGATGCACTGGAAAAGTACCGCAGTAAGTACAAGTATATTCTGGTGGATGAGTATCAGGACACCAACCAGGCGCAATTCCGGCTGGTGAGCCTGCTGTCCGCTGCCCATCAGAACCTGTGCGTGGTGGGAGATGATGACCAGAGCATCTACAAATTCCGGGGTGCTACCATTGAAAATATCCTGAATTTTGAGGAGCAGTTTACCGGCAGTAAGGTGATCCGGCTGGAGCAGAACTACCGTTCCACCGGTACAATCCTGGATGCGGCAAACTCGGTGATCCGGCACAACCGTTCCCGGAAGGAAAAGAAGCTGTGGACCCAGGGGGACAAGGGCAGCAAGATCTACTGGTACCGTGCCATGAACGAAATGGACGAGGCGAAATTTGTGGCACAGACCATTCTGGAGCATGTGCAGCAGGGGAGTACCTACAGCAGCCATGCGGTACTGTACCGGATGAATGCCCAGTCCAATATGCTGGAGCGTGCCTTTGTGCAGAGCGGTGTGCCCTACCGGGTATACGGGGGCATGCGGTTCTTTGACCGGAAGGAAATCAAGGATATTACCGCATATTTAAGCGTCATTGACAACAGCAATGATATGCTCCGGTTCCGCCGGATCATCAACGAGCCCAAGCGGGGCATCGGGGACGCCACCCTGTCCATGCTGGACGATATCACCCGGGATCTGGGGCTGTCCCCCATGGAGGTGCTGCGGAACGCAGGGGATTATCCGGTTCTGTCGAAAAAAGCAGCAAGCCTGCGCAGTGTGGCGAAAATGTTTGATGCTTTGACAGAAGCGGCGGAAACACTGCCTTTGGATGAATTCTTTGATCTGTTGCTGGAGAAAACCGGCTATAAGGCGATGCTGACCGCAATGGGGGATGAGGGCGTTACCAAGCTGGAAAACGTGGAGGAGTTGAAATCCACTCTGCTGACCTATATGGAAGGGGCAGAGGAGCCTACGCTCAGCGGCTTTTTGGAGGAAATCTCCCTGTACACGGATCAGGATCGGAACGAGGAAGCGGACGATGCGGTGACTCTGATGACCATCCACTCTGCCAAGGGTCTGGAGTATGATACCGTGTTCCTGATCGGTATGGAGGATGGGATCTTCCCCGGCGTGCGGAGCATGGAAAGCGAAGAATCCCTGGAGGAGGAACGGCGGCTGGCGTATGTTGCCATCACCCGTGCCAAGCGGCAGTTGTATCTGGTCAGTGCGGCGCAGCGTATGCTGTTCGGTACCACCAACCGGAATCTCACCTCCCGGTTCCTCAAGGAGATCGACCCGGAGCGTCACCGGCAGCTCACTGGCAAGGACAACGCCAACATCCTTGCCATGGCGCGGCACATCTCCGACCTCGGCATCCCGCTGTGGGTGCGGCACGTCCTTGTGCCCGGGCTGACCGATGACGAGGAGGGGCTGCGCAAAACAGCAGACTTCATCCGCAGCCTGAAAACGGTGCAGCGGGTGGAGGTGCTACCCTACCACACCTTGGGGCTGTTCAAGTGGCAGAAGCTGGGCATCCCCTATCCCCTGCCGGACGCTGTACCGCCCACGGCAGAACAGGTAAAGCGGGCAGAAGAACTGCTGGAAGTGAGCCGGTATCCCGGGTAAAGAGGAAAGCCTCTTTTTGATTTGAAATTCAGCCAAGCCTGTAGGCTAGGCTGAATTTCATTTTCACTGGTTCGTTCTGCCTTGACTTCCCTGCACCGCACCGCTATAATAAAGGGGTAAAAGGATAAATGCGTTTATCCGGGCAGAGTAGCGCCGCACACCGTCTGCGCAGAGAGAACAGGCCACTGGCTGGAAGCCTGTTTGCAGACCGCCGCGCAAAGTGCGCCCGGACAGCACGCGGCGGGAACCCCGTGGGGAAGTATCGCCGTGCGGTGCGCCGCCGTTACCGGCTTTGAGCGACAAACAGAAGTGGAACCGCGATTTTGATTTTAAAACCGCCTTCGGAGTTGTGCCTTGCGCACCGCTCCGGGGGCGTTTTGTTTTGCGGCTTCTGTTTGGAACAAAAAGGAGAATTGACCATGCAGATCTTCAACACCCTGACCCGACAGAAGGAAGAATTTGTGCCGCAGGTGCCCGGCGAGTACCGCATCTACGTCTGCGGCCCCACCGTGTACAACTATATCCACATTGGCAACGCACGCCCGCTGATCGTGTTCGATACCCTGCGCCGCTATCTGGAATACCGGGGCAACAAGGTGATCTACGTTTCCAACATCACCGATATCGACGATAAGCTCATCAAGAAGGGGCAGGAAGAGGGCACCTCCATGAAGGAGGTGGCGCAGCGCTTTGAGGCCGAGTACCTGAAGGATGCCGCCGGGCTGAACTGCGAAAAGCCCACTGTGCAGCCCCGCGCTACCGAGCATATCCCCCAGATTCTCGATATCGTCAAGGATCTGATCGACTCTGGCCACGCCTACGTTGCCAAAAACGGCGATGTGTACTTCCGGGTGAAAAGCGACCCCGGCTACGGCAAGCTGAGCCACCTGAATCTGGACGATCTGGAGAGCGGCAACCGCGAGCTGCGCAGCCGCATGGAGGACGATCTGAAGGAAGATCCCGCCGACTTTGCCGTCTGGAAGGCTGCAAAGCCCGGTGAGCCCGCATGGGAAAGCCCCTACGGCATGGGCCGCCCGGGCTGGCACATCGAGTGCAGCGCCATGAGCCGCACCCATCTGGGCAAGACCATCGACCTGCACTGCGGCGGTCAGGATCTGATCTTCCCTCACCACGAAAACGAGATCGCCCAAAGCGAGTGCGCCAACGGCTGCGAGTTTGCCCGCTACTGGATGCACAACGGTTTCATCAACGTGGACAATCAGAAGATGTCCAAGAGCCTGCACAACTTCTTTACCGTGCGGGATGTGGCAAACCTCTACGGCTACGAGCCCATCCGCTACTTCATGCTGACCGCCGGCTACCGCATGCCCCTGAACTACACCGTAGACCTCATCGAGAGCTGCAAGAACAGTCTGGAGCGCCTGTACACCTGCCGCGAGAATCTGGACTTTGCCCTGAGCAAGACCGACTTCGGCACCGACGAGACCCTGAAGGAAAAGGCCGCCGAGGCACGCACCAAGTTCTGCACCGCCATGGACGACGACCTGAACACCCCGGATGCGCTTGCTGCCGTGTTTGATCTGGTCAAGGAGATCAACACCCTGTCTGCTGCTTCCAGCAAGGCTGCACTGGAGACCGCTGCCGCCGCCTTTGACGAGATCACCGGCGTGCTGGGTCTGCTGTACAACCGCAAGAAGGACGAAGTGCCCGCCGAGGTGACCGCGCTGGTGGAGAAGCGTGCTGCTGCCAAGAAGGCCAAGGACTGGGCCACCGCTGATGCCATCCGCGCACAGCTGACCGAACTGGGCTGGGCTGTCAAGGACACCGCACAGGGTCCCCAGCTGAGCAAGCTGTAACGCCTTAGTAGTATGAAAGGGGTTCGGAAACGCCGTAGGCGTTTCCGAACCCCTTTTTTCACGGGAGAATGCAGGCGAAAACAGCAAAAGCCCCGCAGGGCGGTATGCTCTGCGGGGCTTTTGTCCATAGGGAAGGAGGCGTAATAAAGAAAGGACGGATCAGAAATCCACCTCAGTATCGTAGTAGCAGCACTTGAGCAGCTTCTCCATCTCCTCCTGACTGGGCTGGCGGGGGTTGGAGCCGGTGCAGGCATCGGCGATGGCGTTCTTGGCGATCTCGGGCAGACGCTCCAGGAACACATTCTCCGGCACAAAGCCCTGCTCAGTGGGGTAGGAGTCCGGGCCGTAGTGCTGGATGCAGTGGGGGATGTTCAGCGCGTCGTTCATGCCGCGCAGATAGTCGATAAGCAAGCCGACCTTTTCGTCATCGTTGGCGCCGCCCAGCTTCATTTCGTCCGCGATGACGCCGTAGCGCTTCTTGGCCTCCGGATCCTTGGCGTTGAAGGCGATGACCTTAGGCAGGTACATGGCGTTGGCCGCGCCGTGGATGATGTGTGCGCCGTAGTCTGCAAAGGCAGCGCCGGTCTTGTGTGCCATGGAGTGCACGATGCCCAGCAGTGCGTTGGAGAAAGCCATACCGGCAAGGCACTGGGCGTTGTGCATGGAGTCGCGCTTGGACATATCGCCATTGTAGCTGTCCACCAAATCGCCCTGGATCATGCGGATGGCAAAGATGGCCAGCGGATCGGTGTAGTCGCAGTGTGCGGTGGAAACATAAGCCTCCACAGCGTGAGTCATGGCGTCCATACCGGTGTGGGCAACCAGCTTCTTGGGCATGGTCTCAGCCAGATCGGGGTCTACGATGGCCACATCCGGGGTGATCTCGAAGTCCGCGATGGGGTACTTGATGCCCTTCTGGTAGTCGGTAATGATGGAGAAAGCGGTCACCTCGGTGGCAGTGCCGGAGGTGGAGGAAATGGCGCAGAAGTGTGCCTTGCGGCGCAGCGGCGGGATGCCGAACACCTTGCACATCTCCTCAAAGGTGATCTCGGGGTACTCGTACTTGATCCACATGGCCTTGGCTGCATCGATGGGAGAGCCGCCGCCCATGGCGATGATCCAGTCGGGCTCAAACTTCAGCATCGCCTCGGCGCCGCGCATGACGGTCTCCACGGAAGGATCGGGTTCGATGCCCTCGAACAGCTCCACTTCCATGCCGGCTTCCTTCAGGTACTCCACGGCACGGTCCAGGAAGCCGAAGCGCTTCATGGAGCCGCCGCCGACGCAGATCATTGCCTTTTTTCCGGTGAAGGATTTCAGCGCTTCCAGAGCGCCCTTGCCATGGTACAGATCACGGGGCAGAGTAAAACGAGCCATAATACAAAACCTCCAAAAATAGTACGGCACACGCAGCGCTGTACCGCAGTTCATTATTATGTTAATTATATAACAATTTGGAGGCGGCTTCAATTGACGTACCGGGAGAAAAAGTCGTTCTATTTTGGGCGGTTTCCACAAGCAGTAGGATGCAACAAGCTCCATGCCTTGAAAAAGCGCAAAAAAACACCCCGAAGTCCTAAGACTTCGAGGTGCTTGCCTTTGGAGCTGCTATCCAGATTCGAACTGGAGACCTCATCCTTACCAAGGATGCGCTCTACCAACTGAGCTATAGCAGCAAATGGCGACCCGGATCGGGCTCGAACCGACGACCCCCAGCGTGACAGGCTGGTGCTCTAACCAACTGAGCTACCGGGCCATGATCGCTCAAGTTCGTGCGGCATCTTACCGCGGGAACGTGCTCTATTATATCGGAAAGTCGGCCTGTTGTCAAGCACAAATTTGCGGAAAATGCAATTTTTTGCAAAAGCGGGCCAAAAAACAAAACGCACAAGTTCCGAAGAACCTGTGCGTCATGGCAGGGGTAGTAAGTTTCGAACTCACGGCACGCGGTTTTGGAGACCGCTGCTCTACCAGCTGAGCTATACCCCTATATACATTCGCTGAATGCTTGATTATTATAGCCGATGCAACGGGGAATGTCAAGCTTTATTTTTACTTATTTCTCATTTTTCGTGCCGCCGCAGCTGCAGCAGCTCTCCTGCGCGGCGGAATCCGGTGCGGGCAGCTGGCTTGCCAGCTGCTCCAGCGTAACGCTGTCGATATACTGGTTGATCACCTCGTCCAGCCCCGCCCAGAACGGCAGGGTGAAGCACTGCTCGGACATGGGGCACTCGTTGGTCACGCTGCCAAGGCACGGAATGGGCGCTACGCTGCCCTCGATGGCGCGCAGGATCTCGCCGGCGGTGTAGTCGGCGGGATCTTTTGTCAGGCGGTAGCCGCCCTGACTGCCCCGCTCGCTCTTGACCAGCCCCACCCGCGCCAGCGGGGTGACGATCTGCTCCAGATATTTTAAGCTGATGCGCTGCTTATCACTGATGTCCTTCAGCGGGATCAGGTCGTTGGGGCGGTTGGCCAGTTCCACCATCAGGCGCAGGGCATAACGGTCACGGGTCGAAAATTTCATGGTAAAGCTCCCTTTATCGGAATTAGTAACACTAATCATAGCATAATTCTAGGAATTTTGCAAGTTATCAACCTATTAAAATAGTAGGATATATGCAAAATGCCGAAATGTGCAATTTTATGCAAACAAGTGTTGACAGAATCAGTTCACAGGCGTATACTGTGAGCCATGGAAGGCAAACAACGCCGACCAAAGATTCAAGAAAGGGGTACAGAACCATGAATGCAGTCTGCTTTGGTATGATGATGTGCATGTGCATGATGCGTAAGCGTCCTGTGCCAGCTTTCTTGTGCGCAAATTACAGCGCGTAATGAAAACTTGCAGCGGGATGCCGGAAAGCCGACATCCCGCTTTTGTTTGGAAAGGAAGTTTGTGACTATGGAAAGAGGTTCCGTTTACAAGCAGCCCGGTGTGCGAATGTGTTGCGCTGTTTGAGGGAACACCACAACATAACTTAAAACAAACACAAACCGGAAAAATAACCGTAACAAAAAGGAGATAACAACCATGAAAAAGCTGATTTCTACTGTTCTGGCCGCAGCCCTTACACTCAGCCTGGCCGCTTGCGGTTCTACTGCCGCTTCTTCCACCCCTGAGGCCGCTTCCGGCAGCGAAGCCGCCAGCACTGCTTCCAGCGAAACTGCATCGGATGCCTCCGATGCCGTCGATTTTACCGGTGATGGCTATGATGCTACCGTTGACTATGCTTCACTGGCTGGCACCACCATCAAGGTGGCTGCTTCCCCCGTGCCGCATGCCGACATTCTGAAAGTGGCTGGCGATATCCTGGCAAAGGCAGATATCACCCTGGATGTGGTTGAATATACCGAATATGTGCAGCCCAACCTGGTAACCGAGTCTGGCGAAGTGGATGCCAACTACTTCCAGCACGGCCCCTACCTGGAGGACTTTAACAAGAAGAACAACACCCACCTGGTAAGCGTTGCCGCCATCCATTACGAGCCGCTTGGCCTGTACCCGGGCAAGACCAAGAGCCTGAACGACCTGGCTGACGGTGCCAAGATTGCAGTTCCCAACGATACTACCAACGAAGCCCGTGCCCTGCAGCTGCTGGCTGCCCAGGGCATCATTACCCTGAAAGAGGATGCTGGCCTGGCCGCCACCAAGAACGATGTTGTGGATAACCCCCACAACATTGAGCTGGTAGAGATGGAAGCTGCCCAGCTGCCCCGTACCCTGTCCGACGTTGACTTTGCTGTTATCAACGGCAACTATGCTGCCGATGCTGGCTTCTCTGCCAGCAAGGACGCCCTGGCCGTTGAGGATGCAACCTCTGAAGCTGCCCAGACCTACGCCAACCTGCTGGTTGTAGAAGAAGGCAACGAGAACGAGCCCGCCATCAAGGCACTGGTTGCTGCCCTGACCAGCCAGACCGTGAAGGATTACATCGATTCCACCTATGACGGTGCGGTGGTTGCCGTTTTCTAAGGCAATACCGCATAATTCTAAGTGCCGATACGGCGAGCGAGGTGCGGC
>ENA-OPTB01002307-OPTB01002307.1-human-gut-metagenome-genome-assembly--contig:-NODE-2307-length-12479-cov-6.242917_pt1 | contig 12479 bp, 9 predicted proteins | sample MGYA00241810_ERZ501911 | MGnify/ENA primary metagenome ERZ501911 (study PRJEB25962, sample SAMEA2042304) | human gut metagenome | biome: human gut; feature: human-associated habitat; material: faeces... | reverse complement strand
AGCTGATCCATAACGTGGCCACCGAGCACGGCGGCTACTCCATCTTTACCGGCGTGGGCGAGCGCTCCCGCGAGGGCTGCGACCTGTGGGGCGAGATGAACGCCTCCGGCGTGCTGGACAAGACCGCACTGGTCTTTGGTCAGATGAACGAGCCCCCGGGAGCCCGTATGCGCGTGGCCGAGACCGGCCTGACCATGGCAGAGTACTTCCGTGAGGAGACCCACAAGGACGTGCTGCTGTTCATTGATAACATCTTCCGTTTCGTGCAGGCCGGCAGTGAGGTCTCGGCTCTGATGGGCCGTATGCCCTCTGCCGTGGGCTACCAGCCCACGCTGGCCAACGAGCTGGGCGCTCTGCAGGAGCGCATCACCTCCACCAAGGACGGTTCCATCACCTCGGTGCAGGCCGTCTATGTGCCTGCCGATGACCTGACCGACCCCGCCCCCGCCACCACTTTTGCCCATCTGGACGCCACCACCGTGCTGTCCCGTAAGATCGTGGAGCAGGGCATCTACCCGGCTGTGGACCCGCTGGCTTCCACTTCCCGTATTCTGGAAGCGGACATCGTGGGCGAGGAGCACTACCGCGTAGCCCGCAAGGTGCAGTCCATTTTGCAGCGCTATCAGGAGCTGCAGGATATCATTGCCATTCTGGGCATGGACGAGCTGGACGAGAACGACAAGCTGACCGTCATGCGCGCCCGCAAGTTGCAGAAATTCCTGTCCCAGCCCTTTGCCGTGGCCGAAAACTTTACCGGCCTCAAGGGCAAGTATGTGCCCCTGAAGGACACCGTGCGCAGCTTTGCCGCCATTGTGGACGGCAAGGCCGATGACCTGCCGGAGTGGGCATTCTTCAACGTAGGTACGCTGGAGGAAGCACGCGAAAAGGCAGAAAAGAAGCTGGCTGAGGAAAAGGGCGGTGCCGTCTGATGAACAAGTTCATGCTGAGCATCACAGCATCCAGCGGCGAGTTCTATCAGGGTGACTGCGAGGATCTGACCCTGCCCATCAGCGATGGCATCTACGGCGTACAGGCCGGGCATAACCCGGTTCTGGTGGCGCTGCACATGGGCATTCTCCACTTTGTAGTGGACGGCAAAGCCCGGGATGTGCTGGTGGGCGACGGCATTGCTGAGGTGACCCCCGCCTATGTGATGGTGCTGGTGGACAGCGCCGAGAACCCGGAGGATATCGACAAGAACCGTGCCGAGGCCGCCCGCATCCGCGCCGAGGAACGCTTGCAGCATAAGCAGAGCATGCACGAATATTACCAGAGCAAGATCGCGCTGGATCGTGCCATGCAGCGTTTGCAGACCGCCGCAAAGTATAAGCGTTAAGGCAGCATTCCTATTCCCATATAACAAAAAACCTCCCCGTGCAGGAAAACTGCATGGGGAGGTTTTTTCTGTCTGTCAGCAATGCAAAAATTATATTACAGGGTCATTTTTTTTGGGGGGACGTCCTGTGCACGGCCGTGCCTTATGCCCGCACATCCTCCCGGCGTAAAAGCAGCCATGCCAGAAGGAACATTGTCCCCAGCCAGAAGATGCAGCTGAAGGCAAACAGCCCGTAGCTGCCAGCCAGAGCATCCGCACTTTTGTTGGAGTTCATTCCGAGTTGCATCAGGGAATAGGGCCACAACAGCCCATGACCCTTGGAGCTGATAAAGATGCCGGTAATGCCGCCCAGCAGCCCCAGAAAAATGGGCACGGCAAAGCTGCGGATGACCATGGCCAGCACCAGCTGTGCGGCAATGACAGCCAACGCACCCAGCAGTCCCCGCAGTAAAAACAGAGGTAAGGTGACCGGCGGCAGCCCGGGCAGGTGGGCAAATACCTTGCCGCAGAACACGAACAGCGCGAACACAAAGCCGTGGGTCAGCAGCGCCAGCTTTGTCACCACCGCAAACTTTGCGGCAAACAGGGCCAGCGGCGGTACGGGGCTTGCCATGATAAGGTTCCAGTTGTGCCCCAGATGTTCCAGCCGCCACAAGTAGGCAGCATAGGTGGCTACCATGGCAGGGAAGAAGAGCATGGAATAAAACAGGGTGTGCTGGGTCCACAGGCTATACCAGCCGTCGGTGAGGATCTCAAGATTTTGCAGATAATTGAAGGTGCCATAGGTGGCCGAAAGAATGGGCAGCACAAAGAACATTGCCCAGATGGGGGATGCGTGGAGTTTGCGGTTCTCCGCAAGAATGCAGCGTTTCAGCATGGTTTTATACCTCCTCGTCCTGTACCTTGCGCCACGCAAGGGCAAACAGCACAGCGCCCAGCGCAAGGGTGAAAGCCAGCAGCCCCCAGTTGAAGGGGCGGGTGCCGTAGGTGACGGTGTGGGTGGCCTGGTCCCAGTTCGCCACTTCGTAGGCGCTCAGAGGAATGTAGTACCCAAAGGGCACAAAATAACTGGCAAGCGGCGGCATAAAAGCAGAGAACAGCCCCACCAGCGCCCCTACAATGCCCACGCAGAGCGCCGGCAGGGGATTGCCCACCCACAGCATCAGCAGAAATTCTCCAAAGAAGAGCATTGTGTCCACCGCCAGCGTGCAGATGAATAGGTAGACCAGCTGCCCAGTGGGAAAGGCTTCGGTATAACCATGAACGCGCCCCAGCACCGGAACGCAGGCCAGCTCCAGCACCGTGACCAACAGCACCTCCAGCACTCCAAAGACCGCTTTGCCTGCAAACAGGCTGCGGCGGCTCTGCAGGGTGTAGAGCAGCTTGGCGGTGTTGCCTTTGATCTCCATATCCCACAGCCGGGAGGCCAGCACTGCCATCATCACCGGCATCAGAATGGCTTCAATGACGGGCAGGCTGTAAAGCAGGGCGCTGTAACCGTTGGCGAGCTCCTCCGGGTCAGCTGGGGCAAGGCCGCCCACCCATAGCACGACAATGCCGGGGATGAGCAGGCAGAGAGCAAGGTCGTGCCGACGGTGGGCTTTTTGCAGTTCTGCACGGAAAGCTGCCATCTTACACCACCTCCCCGCTGGTCTGGGTCAAGCTGAGGAAGATGTCCTCAAGGCTCTTTGTCTGGGCCGTCAGGCCAACCACACCCACGCCGCTTTCGGCAAGGGTACAGACCAGCGCCGCCAACGCTTCGTCCGGCAGCGGGGGCAGCTGCAGGGTGTCCGGCTGGTCTGCCGGTGCAGCGGTTTTTACTCCCTGCTGCTGCAGGACGGCTGTGGCTTTGGGTGCGTCCAGCACCCGCAGCAGAATGCCGCCCCGGCTGTGCTTTTGCAACTGCTGCAAGGAGCCCTCGAACAGCAGTTTGCCGTGGTTCAAGATGCCCACCTGATCCACCATCTGCTCGATTTCTCCCAGCAGGTGGCTGGAGATCAGCACGGTGGCTCCGGTGGTCTGGGGCATGGAAGCGATCAGACTGCGCATTTCCTGAATGCCTGCCGGGTCCAGACCATTCGTAGGTTCGTCCAAGATCAGCAGTTTGGGGCTGCCCAGCAGCGCCATGGCAATGCCCAGCCGCTGCTTCATGCCAAGGGAATACTGCCCCACCTTCCGGTCAGCGTCTTTTGTCAGGTGTACGATCTCCAGCACCCGGCTGATGTCCTTCCGGTCCACGTCTTTCAAGTCAGCCACGATGGAAAGGTTTTCCCGGGCGGTCAGGTGCAGGTAACCGGAGGGGGATTCGATCAGACTGCCGGTCTGCCGCAGCAGGGCAATGCGGTTTGCTTCGTTCAGGGTGTGCCCCAGCAGTTCCACACTGCCGCCGGTGGGGTGTACAAGCCCCAGCAGCATCTTCATAGTGGTGGATTTGCCCGCACCGTTGGGGCCTAAAAAGCCGTAAACACAGCCCTCCGGGACAGTCAGGTTCAAATGATCCACCACCGGACGGCCATGGTAGCTTTTGCAAAGGGCATGGGTCTCGATCACAGGTTTCATAAATGGTCTCCTTTCGCATTCATGGTTTTCGGAACGATGCCAGAATACACCTGCTGCCTTAAACTGACCGGAAGCGCAGCTTAATTTACCCTTAAATTTGCAGGTGTTTTCCGCTGCGGCGCAAAAAGTGTGGTATAGTAAAGGCGGGAAAGGAGAACTGCCCTTATGGATACTATTTATGATGCAAAGCTTCTCATCGTGGATGACAACGCCGAGCTGCTGGCACTGCTATGTGAGCAGCTGCGGGGCGCAGGATATGGCCATATCAGAACTGCCCAAAGCTGCGCCGCTGCCCGCGCCTGCTTTGCGGCAGAACAGCCGGAGTTGATGATCCTGGATATCAACCTGCCGGATGGGGATGGATTTTCGCTGTTCCGGGCGCTGCGGGCAAAAGCGGATGTCCCGGCGCTGTTCCTCTCCGCACGGGATGCGGATGCCGACCGTCTGTTCGGGCTGGGTCTTGGCGCAGATGACTACTTGACCAAGCCTTTTCTGATGCAGGAGCTGCTGCTGCGGGTGCAGCATATTTTGCAGCGGGCGTACCGGGCAGAGCTGTCCCGTACAAAACCGGCACCTTTGCAGCTGGGGGAGCGGTGCGTAGACTTGAATGATGCCATTGTTACCCTGCCGGAGGGCAAAACACTGACGCTGACCGCTACCGAACTGGCGCTGCTGCGGAAATTGGCAGAGAACCGGGGACACATCGTTACCTACGATGCCCTTTGTGCGGCGGTCTGGGGCGCAGATTACTATGGCTACGAGAACAGTCTGGGTGTACATATCCGGCATCTGCGGGAGAAGCTGGAAGCCGAACCCGGTGCGCCGCAGTTTCTGCGGACGGTACGGGGCATTGGCTATAAGCTGACAAAGGAGGAAGGAGCATGAAAACCTTTGTGCGCCTGATCCGGCGGTATGTGCTGGCGGCGGTGGGCATCGTTCTGCTGCTGTTGTTTTCCGGTGTTGCAGTGCTGGGCTGGCTGGGTTGGCAGGAGGGCTGCCGCCTGCCGCAGCGGGAGTATTCATCCAGCGAGATCGCAGATTCTATGGTGGAGACCGCCGAAGGGCTTGCCTTTGGGGCAGAGCGCACCCCGCAGGAGTGGATGAACGGCTACGAGTGGGCGATGGTGCTGGACGATGTGGGAAACATCCGCTGGAGCTACGGCCTGCCGCAGGAACTGAACCATGCCTACACTCCCGGCGATATCGCCAGATTTGCCCGCTGGTATCTGGCAGATTACCCGGTGTTCTGCTGGACAGAACCCTACGGACTGTTCGTCATCGGGCTGCCAAAGGGGAGCCTGTGGAAGTACAGCATTTACAGCTCACCGGACTTTGCCCTGAGCATGGTGCGGGTGCTCCCGGCAGCAGTGCTGGGAATGCTGCTGCTGGGTCTGGCGCTCTGCTTCTGGCTGAGCTGGCGGGGGGCAAAGCGGCTGGAGACCGTGGCAAACGGTCTGGAAGCGCTGGCGCAGGGGCAGACCGTTCAACTGCCTACGGATGGTTTTGCCGGGGAACTGGCAGAAAAGCTGAACCAGACCGGGGCGCAGCTGCAAGCCAAAAATGAGATGCTTTCCCGGCGGGACAACGCCCGCACCCAGTGGATCGCAGGGGTCAGCCATGACGTGCGCACCCCGCTGGCGCTGATCTTAGGCTGGGCGGAGCAGCTGGAACAGGATGCACTTTTGCCGGACAGCTCCCGGCAGAAAGCGACCGGCATCCGCACCCAGTGCGAAAAGCTGCGCACCCTCATTGATGACCTGAACCTGACCAGTAAGCTGGAATACGGTGCCCAACCCTTGCGCCGGAAAAACCTCCGGGCAGGGCCGCTGTTCCGGCAGCTGGTGGCGCAGTTTTGCGAAAGCCCACTGGCAGAGCGCTGCGAGATCACACTGGAACAGGAAGAACCAGCAGAGCAGACCGTGCTTTCGGTGGATGAGGCGCTGCTGGCACGGCTGCTGGAAAACCTGATGAACAACAGCGTCCGGCATAACCCAAAGCCGGTGAACATTACCGTGCATACCCGGCAGGTAGGAGAGCGCTTCTGCCTGACCGTGGCAGATGACGGTATTGGCTATCCGGCCGCCGTTCTGGCGGCACTGAACGCTGCGGAGCCTGCCGAAAATGCGCCTCATATCCTTGGCCTGTATGTAGTGCAGCAGATCGCCGCCGCCCATGGCGGCACGGCAGTGTTCGGGCAGAACACCCCCTGCGGAGCAAAAACAACGGTCTGGCTGCCCGGCCGGGCGTGAATAGGACAAAAAATGGCGCAAAAAATAGACCGCTGCTTGCAGTTGTTGCAAACAGCGGTCTTATTGTTATGCGTTTTTGCTTTTATCCAGCGCGTCAAACTGCTGTAAGATCTGGGGGTCTTTCAGCTTGATGACCTTGCCGGAGAGGTAGTGCAGGGTGTTTTCCTCCGGTATATCCAGAAAGCTGATGCGCACCGCGCACAGTGCCTGCGTCTTGGTGCCGGTACGCTCGTTCATCTTGCGGTTGCCGTATTTGATATCGCCCAGCACCGGCTTGCCCAGATAGGCCAGATGGGCGCGGATCTGGTGGGTGCGCCCGGTGACAAGGCCAATCTTGCACAGGGCAAAGGGGCCTGCGGTGCGCAGCACGTCCACGTCCGTAATGATCTGCTTGCGGCGCTCGTCCTGCGATTGATGGGCGTGGATGCTGACCTTGTTGTTTTTCTCGTCGTGCTCCCACCATGCGGTGAACCGCCCGGACTGCGGAATGCCCACCGTGATGGTGTAGTATTCCTTTTTCAGCAGGTCGGTGCGGATGATCTCGTTCATGTCCCGCAGGGCGGCGTAGTTCTTGGCAGCGATCACCAGCCCTTCGGTGCCGCGGTCCAGCCGGTTGCAGATGCCGGGCTTGAAGCGGTTCTCACCGTGGGGGTCATACTCGCCCTTCTGGGTCAGGTACTGGGTAAAGGCATCCACCAGATTGGCATCGCCGGTGCGGTCGCTGTGGCACAGCAGATGGGTGGGCTTGTACAGCACTGCAAGGTTTTCGTCCTCGTAGATGACCGTTACCTTGGGCTGATTGGGCTGCTTTTTGGGGGCAGCCTTCTGCACCGGCTTTGCGCCCTCGGGCGGGAAGAACTCGTCGTTGATGTACAACTCGATCAGGTCTCCCGCCTGCAAACGGTACTCCGGTGCGGCCTTTTTGCCGTTCACCTTCACCCGCTTGTTGCGGAAACTCTTGTACAGCAGGCTGGTGGGAAAATCGCGGGTCACGCTCTGCACAAAGCGCGAAAGACGCACGCCGTCATCGTTGGCGGTGGCAGTAAATTGTTTCATAAAGCTATCCTCATCGTTTTTGTCAGAATCATGCTTTTATAGTAATACAGGCGGGGCGGGAAGTCAACGCGCATTCCGGTGCAAAATCCGGGTTATTTTTGCAGAACGCTTGTGTTTGCGCCGCAAAATGGGTACTATAAGGAGAGAACATAGAAAAAGGAGTACCGTTATGGCAGAGAATAAACGGCACAAGGGACATCGCCAGCGGATGCGGGAGCGGGTGCAGAGCTACGGGCTGGACAGTCTGGCCGAGCACGAGGCGCTGGAATATGTGCTTTACCTGACTAACGCCCAGAAGGATACCAACGGCATCGCCCACGACCTGATCGATCGGTTCGGGGATTTTGCGGCGGTGCTGGAGGCCAGCGAGGAGGAATTGTGCACCGTGGAGGGCGTAGGCCCCTCTACTGCCCGGATGCTGCATCTGCTGCCCCAGATCAGCCGGTACTATGGCCGCAGCCGCACCAGCACCACCCGCTGCATCAAGACCACCGAGCAGATGGGCAGCTACCTGATGGCAAAATTTGCGTGGTCGGACTACGAGCGCGCCATGCTGGTCAGTCTGGACAGCCGCAAGCGGGTGCGCGCCGCCGTCTGGCTGCGGGAGGGCACCTCCGACCGTGTCAGTCTGGATATCAAAAATGTGGTAGCAGCCGCCATCAAGGGCGGTACGGACGCCGTGGTGCTCTGCCACAACCACCCCAACGGGGTGGCGCTGCCCTCGCTGGAGGATATGGACGCTACCGGCAGCATTGCCCGGGCGCTGGGGCTGGTAAACGTGCACCTGCTGGACCACTTTATCCTGACCGACACCGAGTATTTTTCCATGCGGGACGCCAACCACCTGCCTATCTACGATTTCAAGACCGGCACGCTGTTCTGGCCGTAAAACAAAAAACTGTTTACATTATAAAATGTGCGTGCTATAATACAACTTGAAGCAACAACTGATTGTGGTTATGCGCACGGAAGGGAGAAAACGATGGCAGAGGAAAAATTTGAACTGGTGTCGAACTATGCCCCCACTGGCGACCAGCCTCAGGCGATCGCGCAGCTGGTGGAGGGGGTGCAGCGGGGTGACCGCTGCCAGACCCTGCTGGGCGTGACCGGCAGCGGCAAAACCTTTACCATGGCCAACGTCATTGCCCAGTGCAACCGCCCCACGCTGGTGCTGGCGCACAACAAAACGCTGGCGGCACAGCTGTGTACCGAGTTCCGCTCGTTTTTCCCCAACAATGCGGTGGAGTACTTCGTCAGCTACTACGACTACTACCAGCCGGAGGCCTACATTCCCAGCACCGATACCTATATTGAAAAGGACAGCGCTATCAACGACGAGATCGACCGCCTGCGCCACTCGGCTACGGCGGCGCTTTCTGAGCGGCGGGACGTTATTATTGTGGCATCGGTGTCCTGCATCTACTCGCTGGGCGACCCTATCGACTACCGCAGCATGGTCATCAGTCTGCGCCCCGGGATGCAGATGGAGCGGGACGAGCTGTGCAAAAAGCTGGTTACCCTGCAATACGAGCGCAACGACGTGAATTTTGTGCGCAATAAGTTCCGGGTGCACGGCGACACGGTGGACATTTATCTGGCTTATATGAGCGAGCTTGCCATCCGGGTGGAGTTCTTCGGGGACGAGATCGACCGCATTACCGAGTTCAACCCCCTGACCGGCTCCAAGCAGAACGTGGTCAAGCACGTTGCCATCTTCCCGGCCAGCCACTATATCGTCAGCGCGGAAAAAAAGGCCGCTGCGCTGGAAAAGATCCGCGCCGAGTGCGATGCGCAGGTCAAACAGTTCACCGCCGAGGGCAAGCTGATCGAAGCCCAGCGCATTGCCCAGCGCACTAACTACGATATCGAGATGCTGAACGAGGTGGGTATCTGCAAGGGCATCGAAAACTACTCGGCAGTGCTGTCCGGTCGTGCGCCGGGCAGTATGCCCACCACCCTGCTGGATTATTTCCCGGAGGATTTTCTGCTCTTCGTGGACGAGAGCCACGTCACCCTGCCGCAGGTGCGCGCCATGTACGGCGGCGACTACGCCCGCAAAAAAACGCTGGTGGAGTATGGCTTCCGTCTGCCGTCCGCCTTCGATAACCGCCCCCTGAAATTTGAGGAGGTGGAGTCCAAGCTCAACCAGATGATCTTTGTCTCCGCCACCCCCGGCGAGTACGAGCGCCGGAACAGCTCACAGGTGGCGCAGCAGGTCATCCGCCCCACGGGTCTTTTAGACCCGGTCATCTCGGTGCGCCCGGTGGAAGGGCAGGTGGTGGACCTGCTGGGCGAGATCAACGCCCGCATCCAGCGGCAGGAGCGGGTGCTTGTGACCACCCTGACCAAAAAGATGGCCGAGGATCTCACCGATTACCTCACCGAGCAGGGGATCAAGGTCAAGTATATGCACCACGAGGTGGATACCTTTGAGCGGATGGAGATCATCAAGGATCTGCGTTTGGGCAGCATCGACGTGGTGGTGGGCATCAACCTGCTGCGCGAGGGGCTGGATCTGCCGGAGGTGAGCCTTGTGGCCATTCTGGATGCCGACAAGGAGGGCTTTCTGCGCAGCGAGACCAGCCTGATCCAGACCATCGGCCGCGCCGCCCGCAATGCGGAGGGCATGGTCATCATGTACGCCGATGTGGTGACCGACAGCATGGAGCGCGCCATCACCGAGACCGAGCGCCGCCGCGCCATTCAGATGGCCTATAATGAGGAACACGGCATCGTGCCCAAGACCATCGTCAAGGCCATTGCGGACAGCATCGAGATCAGCGATAAGGCCGAAAACGCCAAGCGCAACACCCGCCGCATGGGCAAGATGGAGCGGGAAGCTGCCATCGAGCGCCTGACCCGGGAAATGAAGGAGGCTGCGAAGCTGCTGGAATTTGAGCACGCAGCCTTCCTGCGGGATCAGATCGACCGCCTGCGCCGGGGCGAGAACCCCACCGTGGACTCCGCCGCCGAGACCGAACGCAAACAGAACCATGCACAGACACAACGAAAAGGGAGAAAATACCTTGGCAAACGATAAAATTATTATCAAAGGTGCCCGCGAGCACAACCTGAAAAATATCAACCTGACCCTCCCACGGGAAAAGTTGATCGTTATGACCGGCCTTTCCGGCTCGGGCAAGTCCAGTCTGGCTTTCGATACCATCTACGCCGACGGTCAGCGCCGCTATGTGGAAAGCCTTTCCAGCTACGCCCGGATGTTTCTGGGGCGGATGGATAAGCCGGACGTGGACGAGATCACCGGCCTTTCACCGGCCATCTCCATCGACCAAAAGACCACAAGCCACAACCCCCGCTCCACCGTGGGCACTGTGACTGAGATCTACGATTATCTGCGCCTGCTGTACGCCCGCATCGGCGTGCCGCACTGCCCGGTGTGCGGGCGGGTCATCAGCCAGCAGACCGTGGACGAGATGGTAGATGCCGTCCTCAAGCTGGAGGAGGGCACAAAGTTCCAGATCTTAGCCCCGGTGGTGCGTCAGCGCAAGGGCACCCAGCAGAAGGAACTGGACGCCGCCCGCCGCGCCGGCTATGCCCGCGTGAAAATCGATGGCAACCTGTATGATCTGGACGAGGAGATCAGTCTGGAAAAGAACATCAAGCATACGGTGGAAATCGTGGTGGACCGTCTTGCCCTGCGCAAGGGCATCCGCAGCCGTCTGGCAGACTCGCTGGAGACCGCGCTGGCGCTCACCGGGGGCGTGGCCGAGGTGGATGTCATCGGCGGCGAGTGTATGACCTTCAGCCAGAACTTTGCCTGCCCGGAGCACGGCATTTCCATCAGCGACCTGTCGCCCCGGCTCTTCTCCTTTAATAACCCGCTGGGTGCCTGCGAAAAATGCACCGGCCTTGGCACCTTTATGCGGGTGGACGAGGATCGCATCCTGCCCAACCGCAGCCTTTCCATCCGGGAGGGTGCCATCAAGGCCAGCGGCTGGTATTACGCCGAGGGCTCTGTGAGCGAGATGTACTACCTTGGACTTGGCAAAAAATACGGCTTTACGCTGGATACGCCCATCAAGGAGATGAGCACCGAGGCGGTGAACGCCCTGCTCTACGGCACCAACGGCGAAAAGATCGAGATGCACCGCACCAACGAGTTCGGCAGCGGGGTGTACTACAACACCTTTGAGGGCATTGTGGAAAATCTGGAGCGCCGCTTCCGCGAGACGAGCAGCGAGTGGATGAAGGAAGAAATCGGCAGCTTTATGTCCGGCGTGGAATGCCCGGACTGCCACGGTCAGCGCCTGAAGCCGGTGGTGCTTGCCGTGACTATCGGGGATAAGAACATCAGCCAGTTCTGTGAGATGTCCATCCGGGACGAGCTGGAATTTATCCGGCAAAACGAGCCGAATCTCACCGAAAAGCAGCAGCAGATCGGCGGTCAGATCATGAAGGAGATCAAGAACCGCCTGCAATTCTTGCAGAGTGTGGGTCTGGATTACCTCACGCTGGCCCGGGCGGCGGGCACGCTGTCCGGTGGTGAGAGCCAGCGCATCCGTCTGACCACCCAGATCGGCAGCGCCCTGTCCGGTGTGCTCTATGTGCTGGACGAGCCCTCCATCGGCCTGCATCAGCGGGACAACGATAAGCTCATCGCTACCCTGAAAAACCTGCGGGATCTGGGCAACACGGTCATCGTGGTAGAGCACGACGAGGACACCATGCGCAGCGCGGATTATATCGTGGACGTAGGCCCCGGTGCCGGTGTGCACGGCGGCGAGATCGTAGCCGCAGGCAGCGTAAAGGATATCTGCAAGGCCAAGCGCAGCATTACCGGCGACTACCTCTCCGGCCGCAAGCGCATTGCCGTGCCCCAGACCCGCCGCACCGGCAACGGCCACTGCCTGACCGTAAAGGGCGCACGGGAAAATAACCTGCGCAATATTGATGTCAGCTTCCCGCTGGGGGAATTCATCTGCGTCACCGGCATTTCCGGCTCGGGCAAGTCCAGCCTCATCAACGAGATCCTGTACAAAACGCTGGCCAGCGAGCTGAACGGTGCCCGCTCCCGTGCCGGCAAGTGCGATGGGGTAGAGGGACTGGAGTTCGTGGATAAGGTCATCGGCATCGACCAGCAGCCCATCGGCCGCACCCCGCGCTCCAACCCCGCCACCTACACCGGCGTGTTCAACGATATCCGCACCGTATTCTCCCAGACGCAGGACGCCAAGATGCGCGGCTACGGCCCGGGGCGGTTCAGCTTCAACGTCAAGGGCGGCCGCTGCGAAGCCTGCGAGGGTAACGGCATTCTGCAG
>ENA-OPTB01002303-OPTB01002303.1-human-gut-metagenome-genome-assembly--contig:-NODE-2303-length-12483-cov-4.847522_pt1 | contig 12483 bp, 10 predicted proteins | sample MGYA00241810_ERZ501911 | MGnify/ENA primary metagenome ERZ501911 (study PRJEB25962, sample SAMEA2042304) | human gut metagenome | biome: human gut; feature: human-associated habitat; material: faeces... | reverse complement strand
TCGCGCAGGACGCTTCCCTTTACTGCTACGGCATGGACTTCAACAAGAATGTGACGGAGGTCTTCGACGCGCAGGGAGCTGTTGCGGCAACTTATGACTACTCGCCCTATGGACAGGCGGCTTCCACGGGAGACCTCGTCCAGCCCGTCCAGTGGTCCGCCGAGATGCACGACGATGATCTCGCCCAGGTTTATTATAATTACCGCTATTACAACCCCAAAGACGGCAGGTGGATCAATCGCGACCCCATTGCTGAACAGGGAGGATGGAATTTGTACGGGTTTGTTAGAAATTCTCCATATATTTTTAATGACTTAAATGGAAATGACAGATACATTTCGCAGATTTTACCTGACCAATTATCTGACATGACATTTACCTTGCATATAGGTGTAGCTGTTGATCTTTGGGAGAAGAACAAAGACGGGAAATGGTGTAAAGTAGGAGTTAAGACGTTTGATTATGGTTTGAATCCAGCAGACAGGGAAACAGCGAAATTAGCCGTGGAGTGGTCAAAAACAGGAAATGAACTAATTCTTCTTTTATTAGTTGGATTATATATAGTCAATACAATACGTGGAACAATTATTCTTGGTAGAGGTTATATAGAATCTTCAGATGGCCTCAATTTAACTAATCCAGAAACCATACCCTCTTCCCCTATTGAAGATATAAATATGCTTAGAGGAATTCAACAAGATATAAAATCACCGCCTCCATATAATATATTAAAAAACAATTGTGCAGATTGGTCTTATAGAGCTATTTGGTATGGAAGAGATAAAACAGTACATTAATTTACAAATGAGAAAAATGTTAGAAATTTTTGAAAAAATAATAAAATTTGATATATTTTTTCAAGAAAAAGAATTCAAAAAAAGCAAATCGATATTCAGTTATATTGTTTTTATATTCCTGAGTGTGGGATCTTATATATCCATTTTTCCAGAAAGATTAGTTATAAATACAAATTTATTATCAAATCCAAAGACAATATTATTTATACTACTAATTTATATTTCATATATTACATCGTTTTTCAATTGGTTTTACTGCATCAAAAAATCAATATCATTATTCATCATAATCTATTTTATACCGACATATGTGATATTTTTTATATATTGGTATATTTATCAAAAATCCATCCACAATTTGGCCACAAGCATGATGTTTCCATAATAATTATGATGTAAAATACGAAAACAAATCGGCATTATTTACTTTAGTCTTGTTTCGTTGATCTTTCCGATTTTTTATCGGAGAAATTTGCTAAATATCAATATCTAAGATATTCTGAAAATCTTGCGCCAAGACTATTCTACATAATTCCGAAAATAATTAACATTAAACAAATGACATCATGAATTATATGCTATATTTCTTAATTAGTATTATATGTATAAATTATTCTTTAGGAAATATTCAAGAAATAAAAAATATTCCTGAAGTCCAAGTAAAATATAGCGATCTAAAATTTTATCAAAATACATCAGAAATTACAATAGATATTACAGATTCAGAAAAGAGTCGAAAAATGTTTAGTCTTGGAAAAGAAATCATACTTTTCAACCACCAAGAGCAAGTTCCATGTAATGCTATTGGTTCATTTTCTTTTCTATTTTCTGAAGATGGCAGTATAGGTCGAGTGAAGTTATTTTTTAAAACAGAATTGGAAAAAGCATTAAATGGAACTTTAACTGTATTAACATCACAAAAAACAGTTCCATTAAAAGAAAAAATAATAAAAATTAAAAAAGATGAAGAATTTAATTTAGATGGAACTTTAGTAAAAATAACATCAGTAAAAAAATCAAAAGATGGCTACAACATTTCTTTTTCTTTTAAAGATTCAATTGGAATTGCTAAATTTGAATTTAAATCACTAGATGGCGTGCAACTCAAATCAGAACAAGAACGTTTGATAAGTTTTGGGTTAGATGGAACACAAGTATCTTCATATTATGTATTTACTACAAAAGAAAGCAAACAATTAGAATTAATTATTACGCCTTATAAATGGATTGAAATAAAATGCCTCCATATTCCTTTATTCATTAATCTACCCATTTTAAATAAATAAAAGATACTGTTGTGGGATCCTCTGGAACCGGTGGCCACCCGCCCCCTGGCCCTCGTGCAGGGCGCTTCCCTGTACTGCTACGGCGTGGACTTCAACAAGAATGTGACGGAGGTCTTCGACGCACAGGGAACGATCGCGGCGGCTTACGATTACTCCCCCTATGGGGCCGTGACCGGTACGGGCAGCCTCGGCCAGCCCGTCCAGTGGTCCGGCGAGATGCACGACGAAGAACCCGTCCTGGCCTATTACAATTACCGCTTTTACAACCCCAAAGACGGCAGATGGATCAACCGCGACCCCATCGCTGAACAGGGGGGGTTAAATTTATACTGCTTTTTAATCAATTATCCTCCATCAATAGATTATTTGGGAAAAATTGCAATCGTTCTCGTTATTCCTTTAACAATCACTGCTGCGGAAGCTACAGCGTATGCTGCAATTGCAGCAGCTGCAATTTGTTTATCAAACAGTTACTGTAGCAAACTTGCAACAGCAGCTTTTGTTGCTCCTATTCTTGCTGCTGTCGCTGCAGCTAAAGCCATTTCTTCTACAATATGTAGTATAAGATGTCGATTTGGAAATCATGGAGCTCATCATAGTTTTCGAGCCAATAGGATAGGCATACCTTCATCAATAAGATGTTGGAAGCGTCATTTGCAATCAAATTGTTGGATTTCAGGTGCATCAGGATCAAATTTCGGAACTATTAGAATACCTTATGGAGATTGTTATAAAAATAGAAATGGCAATCCTCCGGGAAGATGGTCTAGAGTTATAATAACGTACCCTTTTTGATCAATGAATATTAATTATAAATTTAAAAAGCATTATATATATATATTAAGAGAATATAAAAGAAAAACATATAATGAATTATTAAAACATGAATACCCAATAACTGATCTCGTAACTATTGAAAAAGATACATTAAGTATAGAAATAATTCTTCTTGAAAAATATAGAGATCATCTCCTATTAGGGTTAGACGTTACTTTGCTTGGATCGAAAAAAATATGTTGTAAAAATTCAATTAGAAGAACTTTTACTGTATATAATAAATAGGTCCAATACAATTTAAAAAGGAAATTTCTGAAGAAAAAAAAATAATAAATAGCATTGTTCAAGAGCCAGGAACTGGTTAATAAAGGTAGTCTGCTTCTGTACCTCCTTCATATTTTGGTCTCTTGCTTGCAGTGTGTAAGAGGCTCTTCAAAATTACCCTATTTACCCTGTGCGATATCATTCAACTCACACAAATTCAATGTATTGAATGACACAAAGTAAAAAATGCGCACCCTGTCTTGCCCTGTATCCCACCACGTAGCGGTCCATTTTATCACCACAAAATAAACTGATTAAGAATATTTCCGCACTCTGTTCTACCCTGTCACGGAATGGGCAATGGTGTACACGTTCCTCCGTCCGCCTCCTTCCTTTCGTACCTGCACGCGATCCGGACACATCTCTGCCAGTTTGGATAACTTTCCGCCCAGTTTAGCCGCGTTCCTGGCCAGAAGATTGAATGCTCTCATTTTGTCAGCAGGAAGATTAGCTCTTACACGGTCATAAATACCCGTGGAAGTGGCGTCCTTCCTGTAGATCTGTTTGGCATCTTCCGGAGTTCCGCAGCGTGCGGCCTGGTCAATCAGTTCCAGTAACTGCATTTCCGGGCTGATGCCCAGAACAGCCGTGGCTAGTGTCTTGTTCATGTATGCTCTGCATCGGTGACGTCCCGTAGGTTCCTGCAAATGCTCCGGCGCCCGGTAATGGTCAATGAACCACGCCAGAGCGGGCAACTCCCTTGCCAGGGCCTCATCCACGGCATCCTTTTCATCTTCCGTCCCATTCGGAGGCGCCTCATGATAACCGCTCAGCCAGAAAGCCGCATATTTTATCTGTATCGCCTCCCTCCATCGGAAAAGCCGTCAGGCTCTCTCCGGATCCGTGTTGAGCAACTGCACCACCGCCCAGGACAACGCCATCGGGAAGGCATCCTTCCCTTTGCCTTAAATGGAGACCACTCCGGCATACAGGATATTCTTGCTCCGGCTCATGACGTTCCACCGCTCCGCCTCCTTCACGTTCTTCATGATATCATCCAGAAGAATCACCGGGTAATGTTCCATGCCGCCGTTAAACCCTTCACTTCCCGGTTTTGTGAAATACTTTTCCCCGGCCATGACCAGATGATGAACCCTGGTGCGGGCCGTGCGCCTTTTCAGGCACGCCTGAATACGCTGTCTTGCCCCCTGCATCCAAGCTATAAAGGAAGGAAATTGGTCAAGGTCCTCCGGGTCATCCAGCAAACCACGCAAGAAGGCCAGGGCTGTCGAGCAATCCCCTTCCTTTCCCTCTACCCACGGCCCGGACGGCTCGGAAATCGCCGTCTGAAATAACGGGGAAGCCCGCTTTAATAATATCCACGCCCAGCGTTTCCAGCTGCATGGCCACCTGTATTTTCTGCTCCACGTTCATCGCCGCGCCGGGGCACTGTTCCCCGTCTCTCAGCGTCGTATCAAAAATATGTATTTGTTCTTTCATTTACAGTAAAAATGTTAAGAGGTCGTTCCTTCGGGAACTGCGCACGGAAAACGTTCCTGTTACGGAATCATTCCTTTGGTGCAAATCAAGACAGCCGTTTACTTCCCTCGCGCCGGAACGGCTCACCGGCGCATATCAAGATATCTTCACGGACTTACCGTCCGAGAAGCAGCAATAGACGACCTTGCAGAAACAGGGTATTCATCTTGCTTGTTTTTACTATAAATCCACCCTGAATGGGGAACGGGACAGACAATGCTCTTTAAAACCTGCTCTGTCAAGACACCTCAAATACATATGACATTGTTAGAGTTGTCTCATCCATTGAAATTTTGAAAGAGAGTGCCTTCCTTCACAAAAAAACTGCCTGTTAAACAAGGTTATAATGTACGAATAAACATAGAATTCCAATAACTGGAACTCATTCCTGAAATCAGTTCCAGATGAGAAAATTATGTAACCCCAAACTGGATAATACGCCTAATAACAATCTATTAAGATTACCATAGGATAAGGTTTGACACATTATTCACAACTCAACGGCCTATTGCTATTCACAGCAATAGGCCGTTTTCTACATTTCCCGGTGGGAACGTATTTCCTGAATGGAAATGGACAGGGAGGCGCGGCCGCGGTACACGTTGCGGTCAATCGTAAAAGCGATATCCCAAGGGGGATTGGGAAGTTCCCGTTGCGCTCCGTTAAAGAAAATAGCGTCGCGCTCCACGATGCCCTGACGCATGAAAAGCTTCAGATGATTGGTTCCCACGCGCTTGGGCGGTTCCGTGGGAAAAACGTCGGAACTCATGAATAGAGGCTGGGGATTGGAGTTGCCGAAGGGTTCCAGTTTTTCATAGCTGTCCAGCAAATCCAGCGTCAGAGCCTGGAAGGACACTTCCATGTCAATGTTGAGTACGGGGCAGCGCTGTTCCTCCGTCGTGGTTTCGGACACATAACGGTTGAAAGCCCGGCGGAAGTCGTCCATGCGGGATTCTTCAATCACCAGCCCCGCCGCCATATCATGGCCGCCGCCGGAAACCAGCGTATCCGCGCAGTGGTGGATGGCCTGCACCAGGGACACGCCGGGAATGGAACGGCCGGAGCCCTTCCCCACGCCGCTTTCATCAAAGGCGATGACGAAAGTCGGCTTGTGGTACCGCCTCATCAGCTGGGAGGCCACAATGCCCACCACGCCGGGATGCCACGCGCGGGAACCCAGCACAATAACGTTGTCCCTCTCCGGGTCAAAGGAGTTGTGAAGCATTTCCACCGCATCCGTCCGGATGGCCTCCTCTTCCTCCTGCCGCTTGCGGTTGTGGGAATCCAGCATTTGGGCAAGCTGCACGGCCCTCCTGGCGTCCATGGTCAGCAGGAGTTCCAACGCATCCATAGGGGAATCCATGCGCCCGGCGGCATTAATGCGCGGGCCTATCCTGAACCCCACGTGGGCGGCGTTCAGGAAGCCCGCGTGGTTAACGGAGTCGGAAGGGCGGATGCCCGCTATTTCCGTCAGGGTTTTGAGCCCCGTATGGCGGCTGTGAGCCAGCCTTCCCAGGCCGTGGCGAACCAGAATCCTGTTTTCCGCCACCAGGGGAACGATGTCCGCCACAGTAGCCACGGCTACCAGGTCCAGATAAAGTTTCAGGTCAAAGGTTTTCAGCTTCCGCTCCTTCAGGAGGGCATGCGCCAGCTTGAAGACGACGCCCGCGCTGCACAGATAAGTATACGGGCTGTTTTCCTCAATTTTGGCATTGACCACCGCCACCGCGTCCGGCCGCCCCAAAGGGCCCGCCTCATGGTGGTCCAGAATGATGACGTCTATCCCCAGGCCGTTGAGCATGTCCACCTCTTTTACGGAGGAAGTGCCGCAGTCCACCGTAATGAGCAGGCTGGGAGGGTCCGCACATTCGCAAAGGCAACGCTTGATGCCGGCCTCGCTGAGGCCGTAGCCTTCCCGGGAACGAACGGGAATAAAATACTGGGGATCCAGGTCATAAGCCATCAAAATGGCCCGAAGAAGCGCCACGGAGGTAACTCCGTCCACATCATAGTCCCCATAAATGCACACGGTTTCCCCTTCATCCACGGCCCGGAAAATGCGGTCCACGGCTACCCTCATTTCCCCCATCAGGAAAGGGTCGCTCAGGTGGGAAAGCCTGGGTTCCAGAAAGAGTTCCGTTTCCGTTCCCCCGGTGAACCCGCGCTGCAGCAGAAGCTGCTTGACCAGCAGAGGCAGTTCCGCAGGAAACGCTTTCAAGACCGGATCATCCTCCTTCACGGAAGGGCGTAGAGTCCAATGAAAACCCGGTGTCATGGCAGTATTTTAGCCCCGCATCCAACAGGGTCAAGGTTGTTTCCACAGCAGACGGCCAAAGCGGAGAAAAGAGGTTTCCGCTTCCGTTTCCGGGAAACGGCCTGCACGCAGCGCACCCGTCCCTTTCAAAATAAAACTCCGTCCGGAACGTACCGGACGGAGTAAGATGCCAGCGGCGTCTGAGACGGTTATTTCCGGGAGGAAAAAATGACTTCATTAATGATCGCCTCCGGCTGGGGAGCCTTATAGGTCAGGCGCACGGCAGAAGTTCCGGCAGGGATGGCAAATTCAGAGACACCGGGGCCGGCGTTCCGTTTGCCGACCGGCGTCCAGGCGCCTTCTCCGCGGCGGGCCTGGATGGCGAAGGCGGCAGATCCCACCACGATTACTTTGGTGGCCTTGGGATTGTCCAGATTGGGAACGACTACGTCCAGCGGCTTGTCGGCACGGTAAACCGTTTTCAGGTTTCTGTCGCTCAGGGAAACCAGACTGGTGCCGGGGTCCGCGGGAGGAACGTCAAATTTGAACATGTTCAGAACAATATCCTGCTCACTGCCGCTTTTATTAACCAGCTTCATCCCCTTGATTCCCTTGGGAAGCTGGTTGCCCCTGGCAATGAAGTTTTTGCCCTGTTTGTCCAGCTTCTGGACTACGGGCTTGGAAGAACCTTCCACGTCCAGCACCACTTCCGCCCAGGAGTTGACGTCATCCCGTTCCAGGTTGACTTCCAGCCAGGTAGCGTCCGTGGGGCCATCCAGCTGCAGGGAAATAAATTCCCCGGGTTTCATCTTATGCGTTTCCATCACGCGGTTGATCCGCACGATTTTGTCGGATTTCTGCACGGAAACGCCCTCCAGCCCCGCCACATTGGAGGAAGCCATAGCGGAAGGAGGCGTGTTGACGGCTATTTCCCGCACGGCAGTCCAGACAGACCGGCCGTTGCCTGTTTTTTTCGGTTCAATGACGCGGTAGCGCACGGCACGGAGCAAAACCGGCTTGGGAGCCTTCCAGACCACCTGCATGCCGGAAGTTTCCGGCCCCAGCGGTTTCCAGGTTTCGAGGTCGCGGGAGCCTTCCAGCTGCCCTTTTTCTACATAGTCGCCGTCCTTGTCATTGCGGCCCATCAGCACTTCCACGCTCCGCACGGGGATGGGCATCCCGTAGTCCACGCCATACCAGTCGCCCGGCTGGCCGTAGGCGCCGGAGTGCCAGAAAGAGCCGCGATCCCCGTCACAGAAGAGTTCCGCCTTATCCATGCTGCCCCCCTTGACCAGGGGCTTGGGAGAAAGGGCCGGCGCGCCGGCAATGGCCGGAAAAACTTTTTTGGAGACAATATCCGCCAGTTCATTGACGGCGGGGGCCATCACACGGGAACCGGTCTTTACCGCAGAACGATACAACTGTCCTTCCTGGTTGTGGCGGCGGGAAATTCCATCCATGGCCGCCAGAGCCTGCGTAGCCTGCACCAGCCGGGTCGCGGCTTCTCTGGCGTTGTTTTCCTCCAGCGCCGCTACAGCGTGCTGACCGGCATGCCCCAGCTGCTCAAAGGCATCCACCCACGCGCCTATTTCCTTCATCAGCCGCGGATTGTTCGCCCTGGCACGGATGACGGGCGCAGCGGCGGCCATACGGGCAAATTCCTTTTTGAGCAGGGCCATATCCTTCTTCTCAATCTTGCCTTCCCGGGCGGCTTCCAGCACGCGCTTGACTACGGGCTCTATTTCCACGGATTCCTCACGCCGGTAGCCGTGACCGTTAGGGCCCTGGTCGGAGTTGTGGTTCACAAAAACCTGCATGGCTTCCGCCGCTTTCGGGAACAGGCGCCTGACTCCTTCCTTCCAGGCCTCATCAGACTTGAACCCGTTGATGTTCCAGGAGTAGTCCGCAAGGCCGAAGAGGGAGACCTTGGAGGCCTCCGGCTTATCCATGGGGTTGGAGACGAAACCGCCCATGGATTCCTTCGCTCCCGGTTCCGAGGCAACGCCATACACGCGGCCCATGCAGAGGTTGGAACGGCAGTAGTCCGTGACGGGGAAGTTCCACCAGACGTAGGAAGGGCGCTTGATTCTTCTGTTCACCCATTGCTGGCCTTCCAGCGTAATGTCATGGCAAACGGAGTTCCCCGTCCACATGACGTGGATGGAGGGGTCCAGACGGTCCCCCAGAATGTCCAGATAGGTTCCCGGCTTGGGATCGGCCCAGCCGCGGTTGTACTCCGTGGGGCACATGACCAGGGGGGTGACGTCCTTCTTCACCTTGACAAATTCGTCATTGATCTTGTTCAGCAGAAGGGCCTGCATGTCCCCGCGCTTGCCTTCGCCGAAGATATCGTCAAAAAACACGGCAAAGGAACGGACGCCCAGCTTGTACATCATCTCAAACTTTTTGATGACGTTGTTCATGTCTTCTTCCGTCCACTTGATATCTTTGCCGGGATGGATAGCCCACACAAAATCCACGTGGTTTTCCTTCGCCACCTTCACCAGTTCCCTGATCTGGGCGGCCTGGTCCGCGGGATAGGGGTCCCGCCAGTGGGGGGAGGAGTGGTAGGGATCGTCCTTCGGCCCGTAGATGTATGTGTTCATCTTGTTCTGGCCGTAAAAGCGCAGCTGGCTCAAACGGGCTTCATGGCTCCAGGGGGTGCCGTAAAAACCTTCCACCGTTCCGCGGAATTCGATGTCCGGCCAGTCTATGATTTCCCCAACGGGCAAAATCACGCCTTCCCCGCCGGCCTTCGTTCCCAGCTGCCGCAGCGTCTGCATGGCGTAAAACGCCCCCCGTTCGTCATGGGCTCCTATGCCCACCTTTCCCTGCGGAGAAATCACCAGTTTGTAGGCTCCGGATTTCTCCGGAACTCCCTCCAGCAGCTTGCTGCCGCCCGCCTTGGCGGAACGTATGGTCACGGACGGCTTCCCGGAGAAAGCAACCGTCTGGGTGGTAAATTTGGACTGTTGGGGAGACGGATATACGGCAGAAGTCGCCGCCAGGGCGGAACCGGCCAGAAAGGCCGCCACGCTCAAGCCACATTGGAGAAGTTGAAAACCATTCATGATGATGCGCGATAATGGAACCAGAAAACACTTTCCACCTCAAGAAAAAACCTCTCTCCGCCATCAGACCGTCGTCACCAGTGGAAGAAAGCCCCCGGAGCCCGCACGGGAACCCCGGCCAGGCTGGACGCCAAGGGCGCCGCATCCCCCTTCCCCTGCCAGGAGTTCACCACAACGCTGAAAAACAAAAAAAGAGCCGTGCGGACTCCCTGAAAAGTCAGCGTCATCCTGCTTTAGAAGACAAATTTGACCATTGCATCACTTGAAGGGAAGGTTCATCATGCGGAACATGCTCCGGCGCATGTTGATTCCTTTTCTGTGTCTTCTGGGCCTGTTCTGTTCTCTTCAGGCCCAGGATGCCCCAATATTGAAAATCGCGGCTCTGCACCCCGTTCTGGGAGACATGGCCCGCTCCATTGGCGGCAGCCGCGTGCAGGTGGCGGACCTGCTGCGCCCCAACGGCAACCTGCACAGTTTTGAACCCGCGCCGCAGGATATTGCCGCCGCGGGACAGGCGCGCCTGGTGCTGGCCTCCGGCAAAAACCTGGAGCCGTACCTTCCCAAATTAAAGGACGCCCTGGGAGGCAATGTGCAAATTCTGGATCTTGGAGCCTCCGTTCCGGACGTTCCCGTGGAGGAAGACACCGCAGACCATGACCATGAACACGACGGAGACTGCTGCGCCCACGGCCCCAACGACCCCCACTGGTGGCACACCCCGGCCAATATGAAACGCGCCGCCCGCACCCTGGCCGCAATGCTCACGCGGCTGGACCCGGCCCATGAACAGGACTATAAAGCCGGCCTGGCCCGGTGGAACAGAAAGATGGACCAGCTTTCCTCCTGGGCCAGAAAGGAGCTTGCGGACATTCCGGAAAAGGACCGCGTCCTGGTTACGGGGCATGCGGCCATGAACCATTTCTGCCGGGAATTCGGCTTCCGCAGCATCAGCATCCAGGGAATAAGCCGTGAAGACGAAGGCAACTCCGCCCAGCTGGCCTCCACGCTGAACAAGCTGAGGTCCGCCGGGGTCAAGGCCCTGTTCCCGGAATACTCCTCCAACCCCAAGAGCCTTGCGGAAATCGCCAAATCCCTGAACATCCCCGTTGCCAGGCCAATCAATACCGACGGGCTGGCCCCTGAAGGCCACACGTTCGAATCCATGTTCAGACAAAACACAGGCATCATCAAGGAAGCCCTTTCCCCGTCTCCCAGACCATGACCAGCACTCCCCTGCGGCAGTTTTTTCCCACTCTGGGAGTCGTCATCCTGCTGGGATTCTTCCTTTACAACATGACGGCGCCTTCCCCGGGAACACAGGGAACGGCGCATTCCACCCCTGCGGCGCCAACCACGGATGTTCCCACGGTCATCACGGTCAGATGCGCCCACCGTCCGGAAGCCCTTTCCATATCCTGCGGCGGCCGCCTTCTCTGGCAGCCAGAAACGCCCGGGCTGCATGAAGAAACGGAATGCGGCCTGCCGTTGAAAGACGGCTCCGTGATCCTCACCGTTTCCGCCCGCTGGCCGGAAAACACGCCGGACACCCCCGTCACGCTGGAACTGGAACCGGAGGGGAAACCTACCGTCTCCGCCACCCGCTGGTCCTTCGGCCCTTCCCTGAACGACAGCTACTCCTTCTCATGGAAATGAACAGCCCAGCCCCACCCTGCACCCGGGATCACATCTGCTGGGGCGCGCACGCCATCCACCCGGACCGCCATCGCCTGGAAGTGGACAGCCTCAGCGTTTATTATGGTAGTCTTCTTGCGCTCAACGGCATCAGCTTTTCCATCACCTGCGGACACACGCTGGCTCTGATGGGTCCCAACGGCGCAGGAAAATCCACGCTGATCAAGGCTCTGGCCGGGCTGATCCGCCCCGATTCCGGAAAAATCCTGTGGAACGGACGCCCCCTGCACGACACGCCGGGAGAAATAGCCTACCTGCCCCAACGTTCCGACGTTGACTGGTCCTTCCCCATCACCGTCCGCGCGCTGGTGGAAATGGGGCGTTATCCTTCCCTGGGCCTGTGGAAAAAATTCGGGAGGCATGACCGGGATATTGTGGAAAAGTCCCTTCACGCTCTCGGTATGGAATCCCTGGCGGACCGCCAGATTTCAGAACTTTCCGGCGGCCAGCAGCAAAGGCTTGTGATTGCCTGCGCGTTTGCCAAAAAGCCGGATGTCATTATTTTGGATGAACCGACAAGCGGCTTAGACGGTGCAAATCTTCATCGAATTGCCGGAGCCTTGCGTCAGCTTTCTGACGAAGGCAAAGCTGTGCTTGTCATCACTCATGATTTGGAGCTTGTGGACATGGTGTGCGACAGCGCCATCAGACTCCCGCTTCAAAAAACAAATCTTTCACAAACTCTTCAATAAATAATTCGGAATACCTATGACAACAATCGTTGAACAGCAGAACAAAATTAATGAACTTTTAAACAGCGGCCGTCCCGTGACACTGGAGACGATTGCTCAGGCGCTCTCCGT